>Ga0194120_10000833_pt1 | contig 57900 bp, 50 predicted proteins | sample TA2MahCa65mmetaG_FD_148642 | JGI IMG/M metagenome (GOLD analysis project Ga0194120, IMG submission 148642) | Freshwater microbial communities from Lake Tanganyika, Tanzania - TA2015019 Mahale Deep Cast 65m | ecosystem: Environmental > Aquatic > Freshwater > Lake | place: Tanzania: Lake... | reverse complement strand
AAACAATAAGTCGATCACTCTCACATCAGGACGGAGCCGCGAGTCGGACCCTTGGTCCGCGAGCTGGCGACCCACTGAGCAAGCAAACGGGCCCAAGAAATGATTGAGTAAATCATTTCCGGGCCCTTATCCTGGTCCACGACGGCAAGGTCCTCGATCGCAGCGACGCGGCCCTGGCCATCGCCGGCTCGCTCGGATGGCCTTGGCGGGCGGCGCTGGTCTGCAAGGTCGTGCCGCGACCGCTGCGCAACGCGGTCTACGACTGGATAGGCCGCAACCGCTACCGCTGGTTTGGCAAGAAGGACACTTGCCGCCTGCCGACGCCCGCCGAGCGTGCGCGGTTCTTGCCGTAGTCTTTGGCTATTTCTTGGTCCAGCAAGCGTTGGCAGCCTTGCAGTCCTTGGCGGCGTTGATGCAGTCCAACATCGCCTTGTTGATTGGAAAGTCCTTGGCGAGGCTGGCAAGGCAGGTGCTCGGGTCCTCGCCGCAAAGTTGCTTGTTCTTGTCGCAGTAGGCCTTTTCGTCGGCGCTGCCGGCCTTGCTGGCGTCGCTTCTACTGCCCCCGACCGTGTCGGTCTGCACGCCGTCGCCGCCGCCGCCGCCGACCGTGTCGGTTTGGCCCGCGCCGTCGCCCACGCTGCCGACCTGGGTGTCGCTGTAGCACGCGCTGTTGGCGACTTGGCTCTCGCCCGCCGGACACGCGGAGCCGAGGACTGCGTAGGTCGTGCCGTCGGCCTTCTTGCAGCACAACGTGGTGCCCGCGCTTGAGCCGGTGGTGGTGTTCTCGCAGCCGAACGCCAAAGCCAAGGCGCCCAGCAAAAGCACAATCTTCATCGTCGCCTCCTGGGCACAAGCCGCCCTGGTGCCCGCCCCGGCGATGCTACGCCAAACCGCGGTTGACCGCATCTGGCCCTGAACCTACCCTTGGCCGCCCTGCGCCCCGGAGCCCGCCGTGACCACGCCTGCCTTTGACACCGCGCTGACCCGCCACGCCCGCATCGAGGTGCCGATCATCTGCGGCGCCATGTACCCGTGCAGCAACTGGGAGCTGGTGGCGGCGGCCAGCGAGGCCGGCGGCATCGGCATCGTGCAACCGCTGAGCTTGGTCTACGCCCACAAGGGCGATTTCAGAGAATCGCTCCGCAAGATCAACCTCGCCGCGCGCGGCAAGCCCATCGGCATGAACGTGCTGACCGAACAGAGCAGCAAGGTCTACCTCGACCGCATGAGCAAATGGCTCGATATCGCGCTCGAAGAGGGCGTGCGCTATTTCGTCAGTTCGCTCGGCAACCCCACCTGGATCGTCGACCGGGTGCGCTCGGTCGGCGGCGTCGTCTACCACGACGTCACCGAGCGCAAGTGGGCCGAGAAGGCGCGCGACGCTGGCGTGCATGGCCTCATCGCCGTCAACGACCGCGCGGGCGGCCACGCCGGCCAGAAAGGCGAGAAGGCACTGCTCGACGAAATTGGCCCGCTGGGGCTGCCGGTGGTTTGCGCTGGCGGCATCGGCGACGAAGCGGGCTTTGCCCGGGTGCTGCGCATGGGCTATGCCGGCGCCCAGTTGGGCACGCGCTTTATCGCCACCACCGAGTGCAGCGCCCACCCCGACTACAAGCAGGCGATCCTCAACGCCAAGGCCGACGACGTGGTGCTGACCGACAAGATCAGCGGCGTGCCGGTGGCCGTCATCCGGTCGCCCTACGTGGACGCCGTCGGCACCAAGGCGACCGGCCTCGCCAAACTGCTCCTGCGCAACAACCGCACCAAGCACTACATGCGGTTGTACTACAGCCTGCGCAGCCTGTGGCAGCTCAAGCGCAGCAACGCCAGGGGCGCGGGCTACGAGCAGTATTTCCAGGCGGGCAAGTCGGTGGAAGGGATCGACCAGGTGGAACCGGCCGGCGAGATCATCCGGCGCTACGCGCGGGCTGCGGCGGCCTGAGTTGCGGCGGGCTGGGCAGCCCGGTCATCGCCCATTTGCCTGCGACGGCCGGGCCGCAGCCCCGCGTGACGCCTACTGCGCCTTGCTGAACACATAGCTCTGCGAGAAGGTGACGGCCGCGTGCAGCAGCGGCAGGCCGCGCAGCCGTGCGAACACGCCCTGGATGCACTCGGCAAAGCCACCGCTCGCCCCGGCGACCGCGCTGTCGGTCACGGTTCCCTCGGTGCCGACCGTGAACGTCACGGTCACCTTGCCGGCCGCGCCTGGATTGGCGCGCAGCTCCTGCTCGTAGCAGCGCTGCACCGCGTTGGCCTTGCCGCGCAGGGCCTTGGCCACGTCGGTCTTGCCCTCGTCGGGCCCCACCGGTGGCGTGGTGCGCACGATGACTTGGGTCTCATGCCGCGCTGCGCCCTGGTCGGCGGTGTCGCGCTGGTCGCGGTCAGCCACCGTCACGTTGGCCTTGTCCACGCGCGTGGCCGTGTGCTTGCTGTCCTTGCGCACCTGGACGCGCTCGGCGCCGGGTTGCGCCGTCGGGTCGGCGTCCGTCGCGGGCCGAAAGTGGCTGTGCGCTACCTGCTCGGCTGCAGCTTCGTCCTCGGGTTGGTAGATCTTGCTGGTCGGCCGGAAGGTTCCGGCGATGGTGTCGCGCTCGATGCGCCGCGCCGGGTCGGTCTGCACCAGGGCTTGGGGTCCCTCGCGCGAGGTCGGTTCGGCCTTGCCGCGCTCCTTGTTCGGCTTGCTGGCCGCCGGGTGTTTGGCGGCCGGGCTTGCAGTCGCCGGCGCCGGGTCGGCGGGGGCCGGCTCCAGCGGCGGCGGCTCGATTTCGGCGACCGGCACCAGGTGCAGGCGTTCCGGCTCGGGCAGCCACACGGCCTGCACCAGTTCCTCGGGCACGGCGCGCAGAAAGCGCCCGGTGCTGCGGTTCCACACCTCGGCCTGGGCGACGACCGACAGCAACAGGCCCGCCGACAGCGCCAGCGACGCCTTCCACGCCGGCTCGCTGATGGCCGCACGGCGCAGGCGCTGCGCGACCGACAGCTTGGGCAACACCGGCACGTCCACCGTCTGCTCGATCACCTGGAAAAGCACGGTGTAGGGCCCCAGTTGGCAACGCCCGCGATGGTCGCGGCCGACCTTGAACTGCAAGAAGCCGTCGCGCGCGGTCACCACGCCCTGGCGGCGGGCGGCGGCCTCGTCGAGCACGGCATCCTGCACGGCCAGGCGCGGCTGGGCATCGGCAGGGGCGCTGACTGTGCACCCGCCAGCGCCATCGGGCGCGAACACCAGCGCAGCGCCCTGGTAGTCGACGTCGGGCAGCGCCAGGGTGTCGCGGGCCGAGGCGCCGATGGTCACGGTCTGCGCCGGGTCGAACGCCTGTTCGGTCAGCAGCCGGTCGTCGTGGACCAGGCCGATGCGCAGGCGCATGCGTCGCAGGGCGGTCGAGGAATGGGTCAGGGCACGGGTTTGCTGAACGGAAATCATCGGTTCCTCCAAAGGGGCCTGGGATTGGCCGGCTGGAGGATGGGACGGCGGGGACAAGGGGCGGGTTTGGGCGTTTACAAATGCTCGAAAAGATCGGGCCGCTTGGCAGCCCAGCGCCCGCGGCCGCCGCGGGGCTCTGTCGCACCTTCCGGTTGGATGAGCAGCACTTCAAACAGATCGGCGAACGCGCCGCTTCGACGTGTGTCAAGCGCCACGAAAACTGACCTCATCGGAGCCGGCGGTGCAGACGAGCGCCAGGAACCGCCGCACGTTCACGTTGACAACGGCGAGGGCGAGTGCAAATTTTGGCTCGGCCCCGTAGCGCTGGCGGCGGCGCGCCGGGTTGACGGGCACGAAATTCGCGCGATGGAGCGCGAGGTACACGCGAACGAACAACATCCTACTGGATGCGTGGCATGAGTACTTTGCAACCCGTCATGGAACCAGTGGGCATCGCCGTGCGCGTGGACGGCCGGCGCATCTACGTGGAATTGACCGACGGCCGCGAAGTTGGGTTTCCAGCCGATCGGTTTGTCCTGTTGCGGGCGGCGACGGATGAGCAATTGCGGGGTGTGCGCCTACGTGCGGAAGGGACCGCGCTGCGCTGGGACGAACTGGATGAGGATATTACGGTTCGTGGCGTCGTTGCCGGGCGGTTTCAGGTTGCGCTGGCGGAGGCGCCGGGCGCGACCGTGTAGGCAGGTTGCCGCAAGCCGCGATGAGGTGTGCCCTCGGCCGCGGACCTCGAATCCGAGCGGGCGGAGCGCAAGGAGTCGTTCGCACCTTCGGTCCGCGATCGCGTGGCCCAGGCTGTCTGCGCGTTTGCCAACGACTTGCCGGCTTCGCGCCAAACCGGCGTGGTGCTCGTGGGTGTGACAGACAGCGGTCAGCCCACGGGCTTGCCAATCACCGACACGTTGCTGGCGGCCCTCGGCGGGCTGCGCAGTGACGGCAAGATCCTTCCGCTGCCGCAAATCAGCGTGCGCAAGGTCGCGTTGCCCGGCGGCGAAGCGGCGGCAGTGGAAGTGGCGCCGTCGGCGGACACACCGGTGCGCTACGACGGCCGCATCTGGATCCGGGTGGGGCCGAGGCGAGCCGTGGCCTCACGGGACGAGGAGCGCGTGCTCACCGAGCGCCGCCAATGGGCCGACCGCACCTTCGACCGCCAACCCTGCCGCGGTGCGACTGTCGCAGACCTGGACCTGGAGTTCTTCCGCAGCCACTACTTGCCGCGTGCCGTCAGCCCGGAGGTGATTGCCGAAAACCGTCGAAGTGTCGCGGAGCAACTGGCCGCGCTGCACCTGCTGGCTCCGAACGGCGAACCCAGCCGCGCCACGATGCTGCTGCTTGGCCGCGACCCGCTGGCGTGGCTGCCCGGAGCGTATGTGCAGTTCGTGCGGTTCGCCGGACCGGGTCAGGGGTCGGCCATCGTCGACCAGAAGATCCTGCGCGGCCGACTCGGCGACGTGGCTCGCGACGCGGACCATTTGGCCCGCTTGAACATCCGCGTGGCCTTGCAAATCGCCGGGGCGACACCCGCCTTCAGCGGTCAGCAGAGCGCGCAGCGTTGGCTGGATTGGGCGACCTCGCGGCGGGCATCGAAGATGAAATTGCCCTGTACAGCGAAGGTGTTGAGCGAGCAGACCCGTATTGCATGATCTCCGACGCCGTCTCTGAAGGAGGCGCGCGCGAGTTTGAAGCCGTTCTACGTTATATCGCCTGCGAATTGAACATCTCTCCAGCCGACTTGCGAAAGCGCTATCCTCGGTTACCGACGGTGTTCGCGGAGACAGTTGCCGCATGTTCTTATCGCGCTTGAAGCGCGACAATCCCGTGTTGTAGCCGCCCACGAAAGTCCAACTGCGATTGGATCTCGCTGTCAAGCGCCATGAAATCAGGACCACCATCGCTGTCGTCGTCAGCCACCGCAAACGGCCGCAAACTACAAGCGCTGCTCTACCAAATTCTCCGAATCCCCCATGCGTCGAGCGCTGCGTCGCCGCTGACCACGCGCACATCCAAATCCAGGGCTTGGGCCGCGATCATGCGGTCAAACGGGTCGCGGTGCGGTCCCGGCAACAGGCCGGCGCGAATTGCATGGTGGACGCCAATCGGCAGGGCAGTCCAGCGTTGGCGGGCCATCCAGCGCTCGAGATCCTCGGCCAGCAACGCCGCCTGCGGCCACTTTCCAAGACGGGCTTTGGTAGCCATCTCCCACGCCGACGCGGCGCTGACCCAGACGTGTTCGGCGTCTGCAATGGCGTGTCGCGCGGGCATCGTCAACTGCTCGTCGCCCAGCAACCACCACACAGCTGCGTGGGTGTCGAGGATCACCTTCACAGTTGTCCTTCCCAGTCCGCCAGTTCTGGTTCAGTCAGCGCGTCGAATGCGTCTGGCGGCGGCGAAGGATACAAACCGCGCGCAGCGCCGAACACCCGTCCATTGGGGCCCGGATTGCACGCGACCAGCCGCGCGACCACGGTATCGCCGCGGCGGATAAGGACCTCTTCTCCGGCTTCGACGCGCTGCAGCAGGCGGCTCAGGTGTGTCTTGGCCTCGTGTACGGATGCGATCATCGGGCACGCTTGCAGCGTCGGCCGCAGAACCAAGTTAGTCAACCAGGTTGGTTCTTGCAAATTCGCCCCCGCCCTTGAGCAAGGTGTGCAGTTCGTCTGGGCACAGCACCGATAGTCGCCAAGAACCCGTGCCGTCGCCAACTCACCCCCAAAGCTACCTGAAAATACAAGAATACCAGCTAGAATTGTTCTGATTGGCCGCCCCCCAGTCCTCCGGATCGGGCGCCTGGTCGAGGTTGGCGTCGCTCCAGCCGGCGTTGTACCAGTAGCCACAGAACACCTCAGAGTTTTTGGTGTCGCAGGCGTCGCCGGTCAGGTTCGCTGGCAGTGTCACCGCCTTGCCGTCGAAGATGCTCAGGGGCGGGGCGCCAGCGCCGTCCTTCTTGACCATCGGCATCGCTAGAAACGGGCCGCCGTTGGGCCAGCCGGCCTGCTTGAGCGGGTGGTTCGACTCCCACAGCGCGCGCTTCTGCGCCGACCAGGCCTTGGGATTGGTGGTCTCGCGGCCGGCCAGGGTCAGCCCCTTGGCGTCGCAGAAGGTCTTGAACGACGCGGCGTCGCCGACGACCCCGGCGTTGGCCTGGAAGGTGGCCACGGTCCATCCGCCGCCGTCGGTGGTCATGTCGCACCACGCCTGCAGCGGATTGGCTCCGCCCTTGCCGTCCGGATCGACCCAGTAGTAGCCGCTTTTTGTGGACGGCTTCGCGGCAATCAGATCCTTGCACGTGGGCGCGGCGTTGTCGGCCGAGGCGCCCAAGGCAACGCACTGGCCGTTGCTGCACGCCAGGCCACTGGCGCAGGCGCTGCCCTGGCCGCTGCACGCGCCGACGTCGCCGCAGTCGTCGGTGATCGGCTGGCCGCACGCGACCGCTGCCGGTTTCTTGCAGGCGCCGGCGCAGGCGGACAACTTGAGCCACGCGCTGCCGTCGCAGAAGTGCAGGCGCTTGCTGGCGGCGTCGAGCACCACTTGGCCGGCGCTGCCGCCGTCGCATGGCGCGTCCTTGAGCGCCACTGCGGCGAAGTGGCCGCCCTCGATCGCGGCGCTGCCCAGGGCCAACGACTTGCCGACGACCAGTTTGCCGCTGACCGCGAGGTCGCCGTCGATGCTGCCACCTTTGGCCAGACCGGCGGTGCACTGCAGGCTGCCGTCGGCGGCGATGCCCTGGACCAGTAGCCCGCTGCCGCATGCGCTGCCGACCTTGGCCAGCACCGGCAGGTCGACGAGGTCTTTGATGCTGCCGGTGGTCGCGACATCGGCCAGCTTGGGCGCGCCGGCCAAGTCGCCGTACTGGCCGCTCTGGGCCACCTTGTGCAGCGACGAATTCTTGGCGTACTCGGCGAGTTCCGGCTTCTGAACGAAGCCGCCGAGATCGCTGACCTTGGCGTATCCGGCCAGCACTTTGGGGTCGAGGTGGACCGGCAGCACGCAGCCACTGCAGTCCAGGCCCTCGGCCGAGCCGGACCGCAGCGCGAACGGAGTCGACAGCACCCGCCGCCGCGGCAGTTCCGGGTCGAGCCCGACCGCCACCCCAAACCACAGTTCGGCGGATCCGCCTACCGCGGACGCTGGAATCGGGGTCTGCAGCCCGACCTCGGCGGCGAACACGCCGCCGCTGGTCTTGACGATGGTCGGGCCTTCTTTCCACAGCGCGCTGCCGCCGGCCTGCTGGCTGTACAAGGCGAAGGCGACGATGTACTCGCCGTCGGGCACCGCTGCGCCGCCCTGGCTTTGCAACACCGCTTGCACCGAGAGTGCCCCGGGCACTGCCGCCGCGGCCGGCCTCGCCCATAGCGCCAACGAGATCGCGGCCAGCGCCGCCGCCATGCGAAAAGTGTGCATCGTTGCCTCCGGGTGCGCCGCGGCCGATGGGCGAGCGCCGCGGCGATCCTACACAGACCAACGGAAAAACAAGATCTCGCTGTGCCCCGTCACCGCGGTCGCTGTCCCCGGCGCAGCTTGCGGCTGTCCCCGTGCCTGTCCCTGTGCCTGTCCCTGCAACTGGGCCAGTGTCTGTCCCTGACCCTGTCCCTGACCCTGTCCCTGCCGCCTGACCGGCGAAGCCGGCTGAAAACCGGCGCCCGCCGGCGGTGGCCGCTGTTCCGGCAAGGCCCCGCAAAAGGCGCCACGGCGACCACGGTTTGCCTTCGACCCCGCAGGCCCGCGCCCGCCTGGCTCTTCAGCCGCCGCCAGCCGCCAACGATCGCCGACTCGCCGTGGTGGCGGCGGTCAGGGCCAGGATCAGGATCAGGATCAGGATCAGGGTCTTGGTCCGGGCCGAGGTCACCCCGAGCAAGCGCCCTACGCCCGCCTGTACAGCCACGTCACCCCGGCCTCGACTGCATCGGCGGGCACGGCATACAGCGTCACCGGCAGCCCCACCAGCAGGTCCAGCGCGCGCATCAACTCGTCCTGGGCGGCGTCGTCTTTGCAGGTGGCGAACGACAGGCCGTCGGCGCTCCAGGCGATGGGCGCGAACTGGCCGCGCCGGCACATGTCTTCGGTAAAGAGTGCGCGCGGGTCGCCGGCCGCAAAAAGGTCGGGCCACGCCTGCTGGTCGCGCATGCGAAACAGGTCGCCCAGGCTGATGTCGTTGAGCTTCTGGTCGTCGCCGTAGCACAGCTCGAAAAACTCGGGCAGCGACAGCGCCAGCACGGCCGGCGACAGCAGGGCGTCGCGGTGGAAGGCCTCCGAGGGGATGCGTCCGCTCTGGCGCACGCTGTCGCGGCTGCGGTGGCGGTCGAACCCAAAGCTGCCGGTGGCCGTCGCCAGAGCGGGTTGCGCGGTCGTCGTCGGCTGAGGTCGCTCTGCCGCCGCCTGCGGTCGTTCGGCGCTGGTCGCGGGCTTGTCGGCGGCCGGCCTGTCGCTGTCTGCGGCGGGCTCTTCGTGGCTGCGGCGCTTGGGCCGGCTGGCGGGTCCGGTGGGTATGGCCATCGCTGCCTCCAGGGGTGCGGCCGGGCCGCGTCGCGGGGAGGCCAAGGGTAGCCGAGGTGGGCGGACGGCGCCAGGGTGGTTCGCGCGCTTGCCAGCGCACCCCGCTGCGCCTACCGTTGCCGCCCCGCCGGCCATGGTTTGCCGGCAGCGAGGTTGGCATGTGCGGTGTGGTGGGTCTGGTCTACGAGCGACCGCGCGCCGATCTGGGTCAGATTGCAGGGGAACTGCTGCGCACGCTGGAGTACCGCGGCTACGACTCGACCGGCGCCGCCATCCAGGCCGAGGGCCTCGACGTCGATCTGCGCAAGGACGTGGGGGCGCCGAGCGCCCTGGTGCAGCGCCTCGGGATCACCGGGCTGCCGGGGCAGATCCTGTGCGGCCAGGTGCGCTGGGCAACGTTTGGCGCAGTCGACCAGACCAACGCCCAGCCGCACGTGGTCCGCTGCAAGACCTACCTGTACGGCGCGCATAACGGCAATGTCACCAACTGCGATCCGCTCAAGGCGTGGCTGTGTGAGAAGGGCCACGCGGTGCAAAGCGACAACGACGGCGAGATGGTCGTCCACGCCGTCGAGCACCAGTTTGCCGAGCGCCTCGACGCGCTGGCCGATGCGGACCGGCGCGATCCCGAGATCCGCAGAGAAGTCATGCGAGCATCGGTGTTGCGGGCGTGCGACATGCTGCACGGGTCCTTCGCGGCCGTCCTGGTGGACCCGGTCAGCCGCACGCTGTGGGCCATCAAGCAGGGGTCGAGCCTGTACTTCGGCGCCGGCGCGGACTCGACCGGCGGCGCCTTTCGGGTGGCGTCGTCGGACCTGTCGAGCGTGCTCAAGCTGACCCGCACGCTGGTGCCGCTGTCCGAGGGCGAATTCGTCGAGTTCACGGCGACCGGCCACCAGGTCTATCGCTGCGCGCCGCGGCCCGACGACCCCGACCAGCCGCAGCCGCTGGAGCGCAAGGCCGTGCGCAGCCTGTTGCGCACCGCCGACACGGGGTTGGTCGCCCCGTACACCACCTTCATGCAGCAGGAGATTTTCGCCGAGGAGGACACCTGCCGCGGCGTGACGCGCCTGTTCCAGGGGGGCAGCGAGCTGGGCCAGCACGTGGGGGCGGCGCTGCGCGATCTCGGGCCGGCCGCTGCGGGCGATCTGCACAAGGTCGCGGGGGCGATGTTCGAGTCCACGAGCGATGTCGCCCTGCGCGCCGAGTTGGAGCGCTTGCACCTCTTGCCGGCGACCGCGCAACTGGTGGGGCGCCTGGGACCGCTGGTGGCCGACCTCGACCGCGCCGACGCCCCGCTGTGTTCGGCCGAGCAGGGGCTGTTTGCGGATCTGCTGGGGCTTTGCGGCAGCGCCGTCCAGCGCCACGCCGTGCGCATGCTCGACGCGGCCTTGGAAATCCGCGAGGCGGAGGACTACCGCGCGGCCGTCCAGGCGCTCACCGAGCAGTGCGCCGTTGCGGTGCGCGACCATCGGCGCATCTTTGTGCTGTGTTGCGGCACGAGCTTTCACGCGGCCAAGACCGCTGCGCTTTTCTACAACGAAATCGCCGGCTGCGAGCTGACGCCGCTCTTGCCCGGAGAGTTCCGCGCCCAGGCCAGCCGGGCCTTGCGCGACGGCGACGTGTTGATTGCGGTCAGCCAGTCGGGCGAGACCAAGGACCTCATCGACGTGCTCAACGACGTGGCGCGCAGCGGCCGGCAGGTGTTCCGGGTTGCGTTGGTCAACAACGTCAACTCGACGCTGGCGCAAGAGAAGGCCGACCTGGTGCTGCCGCTGCGCTGCGGGCCCGAGATCGCGGTGGCGGCGACCAAGAGCTTCACCAATCAGCTTGCGGTGTTCTATTGCCTCGCCATCGAATTGGCCTTGGCCTTGCAACCGGACGATGCCGCGGCCCTGGCCCGCCGTGCCGCGCTGTCGGACCTGCCCGATTTGATTGCGCGCACGCTCGGCGCCACCGATGGGCCGCTTGACGACGCCGCTGAGTTGCTGCACCTGGCGCCGAGCCTGCACATCCTGGCGACCCGGCTGGTGGCGGTGGCCAAGGAAGGCGCGCTCAAGGTGCGAGAAGTGGTGCTCAACCACACCGAGGGGTTCGAGGCCAGCGAATTCAAGCACGGACCCAACACGATTCTGGGCGTCAACACCGTGTACGGCATCGGCCAGGTGGCGGCGGCCTTGGCGACCGTGCGCGGCGACCCCGCGGCGGGCACCTTGGATCCGGCGCAGCCCCACCATCCGGGCAATGGTCAGGTGTTGCGCGCGCTCTACGCCGACTACCCGCTGCTTTTCGTCACCGGCCCGGAGCGGCGCGACATCGACCTGACGATTTCGCAAATCAACACCCACAAGATCCGCGGCGCGACCGTGGTGGTGTTCGCCGAACCCGACGAGCGGCTGCGCGGCGCCGCCGAGAAAGCCCCGGCCGACAACCCCGGCTACCGCGCGCTCTCGGTGGCGTTGCCGCGCACCGGCGACACGCTGATGGTGGCGTTCTCGGCGTCGGTGGCGCTGCAGCACCTGGCCTTGAAGATGAGCTTGCGCAAGGCCGCGCACCTTGATGCCCTGGGCATGCGCGATCACGGCGTCCACCCCGACGTGCCCAAGAACGTGAGCAAATCGATTACGGTGGACTGATCGAGCGCAGTGGCTGCACCGGCGCGGACGGTCCGCCGCTTTCGCGCATTCAGCGCCCATCGGATCTGTTAGCCTGCCGGGGCTTTGGGGCCCGTTCGGTGCTCCAGTCGGCGCGGCCGGTGGGTCGCAAGCGAGGTGCCCGATGACCCGGTGGCGATGCGGACGATGGGCGGCCCTGGTGGTCGGCGGGGCGGTCCTGGCTGGCTGCCTGCAGTCGGGTCAGCCGGCGCCCAACGGCGGTGGCGGTGCCTTGCCGGGCGGCGGCGACCCCGAACTCGACATCGTCGTTGCCCCCAAAGACGCCGCGGCCGACGCAGGGGCGGGCGATGCGCCCCAAGGTGCCGATGGCGAAAGCGACGCCGACCCGACCGCAGACGGCGCGGGCGACCCCGACAACGGGTACACGGGGCCGGCGTGCACGACCTCGGCCGCATGCAAGAATGAGGTCGGCAAGCCCTATTGCGCCATCTCGCTCAAGCAGTGCGTGCAGTGCCTTTTCGACACGCACTGCACCGATACTGGCCACTGCGAAAAGAACCTGTGCACGACGTTTGCGTGCAAGCCAGGCGAAACCAGTTGCGACGGTCTGTTCCTGGTGACCTGCAACGCCGACGGCAAGTCGACCACCACCGACAAGTGCCCGGACGACAAACCCATCTGCGCAACCGGCGGCTGCAAGGTCTGCGAACCCAATGCCACCTACTGCGAACCGGGTCAGGGCGGTCTGCCGAGCAAGAACCTGCGCAAGTGCGACGCCACCGGCGCCAGCTCGACCATCGTGCAAGCCTGTGAGGGCGACGCCGTGTGCCAAGGCAAGAAGTGCCTGGTGTGCGTGCCCGGCACCAAGCAGTGCAATGGCGACGCGGCGATGGCGTGCAACAACGACGGCAGTGCCATGCAAGTCGAAGAGGATTGCAGCAACAAGGGCCTGACCTGCCTGGGCGGTCTGTGCGTCAACGCCTGCTCGGGCGACGTCAAGAGCAACACCTACGTCGGCTGCGACTTCTGGGCCGTGGACCTCGACAACGCCATCGAGGGCAGCTACGACGCCCAGAACAAGCAGTTTGCGGTGGTGGTGTCCAACACCGCCGACAGTCCGGCGACCGTGATGGTGTCGCTGGGCAAGGCGGGCACATCGGCCTACAAGAAGAAGGACTACACCGTCGCCGGCAAGGCCCTGCAGGTCATCAACCTGCCCGACAAGAGCTGGGGCGTGCCCAACCAGAACCAGGACGGCACCAACATCAACGAAAAAGTCTATCGGTTGGTCGCGACCCAGCCGATCGTCGCCTATCAGTTCAACCCGCTCGACAATTTCGGGGTGTTCAGCAACGACGCCAGTCTGCTTTTGCCCACCACCGCGCTCGGCGAGTCGTACTACGTGCTGACCCGCAGGCAGCTTTCAACCAAATACCGCAGCTACATCAACGTCATCGCCACCCAGCCGGGCGAGACCAAGGTCAAGGTCACCGTGTCTTGCAAGACGCTGGCCGGCCCCGGCGTGGCGGCCATGCAGCCCAAGACCACCAACAGCATCACCTTGCTGCAAGGCCAGTCGCTCAACCTCGAGAGCGACGACCCCACCAACGGCGACCTGTCGGGGTCACTGGTCGAGGCCGACCGACCGATCGCCGTGTTCGGCGGCAGCGAAGCCAGCAACTCGCCGGACACCGGCAGCTGCATCCAGTACGCCAAGGGCGGCAAAATCTGCGCGAGCTCGTCGGTCGGCCTGCCGCAGACGTGCGCCGCCGACACCTCGTGCCAATCGGCGTGCTGCGCGGACCACCTCGAAGAGCAGATGTTCCCCATCAACACGCTCGGCACCTCGTACGTCGCCACCCGCCTGTCGCCGCGCGGCAAAGAGCAGGACGCATGGCGGGTGCTGGCCGTGCAGGACGGCACCACGTTTACCACCAACCCGTATATCGCGGCGATGCCGACGCTGAACAAGGGCCAGTGGCACGAGTTCCAGACCACCAAGGACTTCATCCTGACGGCCAGCAAACCGGTGCTGGTCGGTCAGTACATGGCGTCGAGCTACGCCACCGTCGTCACCGAGGGCGGCACCTGCACCAGCGCCGACCAGTGCCAGGCCAAGTACGGCTTTATCGGCAACTGCACGCCGGCGGGCATCGCCAACTTGTGCGCGCCGATCGGCGACCCGTCGTTGATTCTGGCCGTGACGACCACGCAGTTCCTCGACGACTACATCTTCTTGGTGCCCGACAAGTACAAGCTCAACTTCGTCAACATCGTCATGCCCGTCGGCGCCCTGGCGATGATCGACGGCAAAGGTGTGACCGCCGCGAGCTTTTCGCCCATCATGAACACCGGCTGGCAGGTGGCGCGCCTGGCCATCGCCGCGGGGCCGCACCGGCTGCAGTTGACCAAGAAGGGCAGCCTCGTGGTCTATGGTTACGACAAAGACGTGAGCTACGGGTACGCTGGTGGCGCCGGTCTGGCGGTCGGCAACTAGCTGTTTTCAGGTGTGAACATGGCAGAACCGGGCAGCGATGCGCTGTTCTTGGCGGCGTCGGCGTTTTTCGAGACCTTGCAGGCCGACATCGTCGACGCCCTGGAGCGGCTGGACGGCGGCGGGCGCTTTCGCCGCGACGACTGGACCCGAGACGATCCCGGCAACGACCGCGGCCTGCCAGCGCTGCGCGGTCGCGGCCGCACCTGCGTCCTGGAGGGGGGCGCCGTGCTGGAGCGCGGCGGCGTGGCCTTCACCGACATCCGTGGGCGTTTTGGCAGCGAGGAGTTTGCCCGGTCGATGCCGGGCGACGGCTTGGAGTTCGCCGCCACCGGCCTTTCGCTGGTGCTGCATCCGCGCAGCCCGCACATCCCGACCGTGCACTGCAACTACCGGCGGTTGGTGCGCGGCGGCACCGGGTGGTTTGGCGGCGGGGCAGACTTGACGCCCAACTACGTGGACCGCCAGGACATCGCCCACTTTCGCCGTACGTTGCGGCAGGTGTGTCTCGACCACGCCGATGTGGTCCGCGCCGAAGACCTAGAGCGCGCCTGCGACCAGTATTTCTACCTCGGCCACCGCGGCGAGACCCGTGGCGTGGGCGGCCTGTTTTTCGACCACCGCGCCGACGATCCCGATCGGATGTGGGCCTTTGTGCAGGCCGCCGGCCGCGCGTTTCTGCCTGCGTGGCTGCCGATTGCCGAGCGCCACCAGGCCCGGCCCTGGACCGACGCCGAGCGCCAGTGGCAACTGTTGCGCCGCGGCCGCTACGTGGAATTCAACCTGGTCTGGGACCGCGGCACGCTTTTTGGGCTGCGCACCGGCGGGCGCATCGAGTCGATCCTGATGTCGATGCCGGCGCATGCCGCCTGGGCCTATGACCACGCGCCTGAACCGGGGTCACCCGAGGCCGAGATGCTGGGCGTGCTGCGCAGCGGCGTGCCGGGGCAGTGGCTTGCGTAGGCCGTTCGGAACGGGGGCTACCCGAAGCGCACCGAGTAGATCGGCGGCAGGTTGTTGGCCACCGCCGCCCAGGTGTCGCCGCCGTCGCTGCTGACGTAGAGGTTGCCGGTCGTGCTGCCGAAGGCCACTACGCCCGCCGACTGGTCGAGCGCGTGGCGGTACACCACGTCAAAGGCGTTGTGCTGGGGCAGGCCCTTGCGCAGTTGCTGCCACGACTGCCCGCCGTCGCGGGTGCGGGCGACCATCAAGGCGCCGTCCACGGCCATGCGCTGCTGGTCCGAGCGGCCGGGCACCACCCACGCCGTCTTGCCGTCGCGGTCGTCGGCCGCCACCGCAAACCCGAAGTGCACGGCGTCGCCAAAGGTGCTGACCGGTTTCCAGGACTCGGCGCCGTTGTCGCTATAGTAGATGCCGACGTGGTTCTGCTGCCATACGTGGTCGGGCGCGCCCGGGCACAGGTCGATGTAGTGGGTGTCGTGGCCCCACTCGGCCTCGGGATCGGGCGAGTTCTCGTTGCGCATGCCCTTGTTGCGGCTGCGCCACGAATTGCCGCCGTCGCTGGTTTCGATGACGCCGGCCGTCGACACGGCGACCAGCACGCGGTCGGGGTTGCGCGGATCGACGGCGATCGAGTGGATGCCGGCCGCGAACTCCCCCTCCGACGCCGGGGTGCCGAACCAGGTGGTGATCTTGGGACTGCCGTCGGGGTTGGTGTCGACGCCGCCGAAAAGGTCGCCTCCGCGCGAGTCGTGGTTCCACAGCGGCAGGTTGAGCGCGAAGGTGGCGCCGCCGTCCCGGCTCTCGAACAGGCCGCCCGGGATGGTGCCGACCCAGACGCGTCCGCCGGGGCCGAAGGCGATGGCCCACAGCTTGAGCAGCGTCGCCGGCTTGGTCGAGGTCTTCCAGCCGACGCCGTACTCGCTGCTGGCGTCCTCGAACATGTCCTGGGCGATGTAGCGGGCGCCGGCCGGGTACTTGATCTGGTTGCTGGCGTCGGCCCAGGTGGCACCGCCGTCGTCGCTGACCGACAGCTTGGCGCCCTAGTGGCCGTGGCCGAGCAGCGCCCACACCCGACCGGTGTACGGGTCGCGCGCCACGTAGTTGACGCCGACGCCGGCGTGACCCACCAGGCGCGGCTGCCAGCCGGCCGCGGTCTTTTCGACGACGACGGTGCCCTTGCGCGTGCCCAACCAGATGCGATCGCCCTTTGCCCCTGCCATGTCAGCCCCCGCTGAGCGCCTGAAGAATGGTGACCTTGTCGCCGGCGGTGACCGGATCGCTCAGGCGGCGGCGATCGCGGATCATGTCGTTGCCGATGAACATGTGGACGTGCGTCCGCAGGCGCCCCGCCTCGTCGCACAGGTAAAAGCCGATGCCCGGCGCCAGTTTTTCCAGCTCTGCCACCACCTCGGCAAGGGTCGTCGCTTGGACGGCGATCGCCTGGCCTTGCAGGTGCGGGAAGAACGTGTAGAGGTGGCGCGTGAGCTCGACGGTGACCATGACGGAAGGCAAGTAGCACGGGTGGTTAGGGCTGGCAAGCGTGAAGGGGCAAATGCGTCGTCGTCGCCCTGCACGATGCATCCCAAGGTCGCTGATCCTGCCGCGGTGGCCCACCTGAGCGCCCTGTTGCGGGAACGCGGCAACGGCAGGTAGAACGGACTGTCTACCCAAAAAACCCAGCATCCCCATACGAATAGAACCGATAGCCGCGCTGCACCGCCAGCCGGTACGCCTCCAACACCCGCGCGCGCCCCCAAAACGCGCACAGCAAAACCAGCAAGCTCGACCGCGGCAGGTGGAAGTTGGTCAGCAGACCCTGCACGACCCGAAAGCGGTGTCCGGGCAAGATCGTCAGGTCGGCCCAGCCGTGGCCTGGCAGCAGCGCGCCTTCGCCCGCCGCGAGGGCGGCGTGTTCCAACGTCCGCGTCACCGTCGTGCCCACGGCCACCACGGGCCGGCCGGTGCCGCGGGCTTGGGCCAAGGCAGTGGCAGCTTGCTCCGACAGCTCGTAGCGCTCTGCGGCGACGCGGTGGCTGCGCAGGTCGTCGGAGCGCACCGGCATGAACGTGCCAGGGCCGACGTGCAAGGTGACCGCCGCGCGGTCGATGCCGGCGCTGTCGAGCTTGGCCAGCAGCTCCGGCGAAAAGTGCAGCCCCGCCGTCGGCGCCGCCACCGCGCCCGGCCGATCGGCCCACGTGCACTGGTAGCGGGGTCGGTCGAGCTCGGGCTCGTCCACGCCGCCGCGGATGTAGGGCGGCAGCGGCACGTGGCCGGCGCGGTCGAGCAAGGCGGCAAGCGTGGCCGCCCCGGACAGGTCCACGCGCGCCCGGCCTTGGCCGAGCACCTCGACGACCCGCAGCGTTCCGCCGCCGTCCAGGGCCAGTTCCTGGCTCCTTTGCAACGGCTTGGACGACTTGTAGAGCGCGGTCTGCCCCGACAGGCCGTCGCCTTCGCGGCCGAACGGGTGTTCGAGCAGCAATTCGACCCTGCCGCCGCTGGGCTTGCGGGCGATGAGCCGCGCTGGCACCACCCGCGTGTCGTTGACGACCAAGAGCGGCGGCCGGCCATAGCGGGCGAGCAACACCTCGGGCAGATCCCACATGCCGGCGTCGCGCGGCTCGGTCTCAGGGGTGTTGACCAACAGGCGCGCGGCGTGGCGCGGTTCGACGGCGTATTGCGCGATGCGGTCGGCCGGCAGGTCGAAAGCGTAGGCCGCGAGATCCAGTTCGTCCGCGCCGTGGGTCATCGATGTTCCGAGGGTTCAAGCCGCGACAAGTGCCCCGCGCCATGGCGGCGGACATCGACGACGGCAAACCACTCGCAGTACAAGCCGGGGACGAGCGGCGCCGCGCTTTGCACGAAGAGGTCGCCGCCGGGTTTGACGAGGCCGCCCCGACCCAGCGCGTCCAGGGCCTCGGCCTCCAGCCCCGCCGACCACGGCGGGTCGAGCCACACCACGTCGAAAACCTGACCTTCGCCGGTGAGGTCGCGCAGGGCGCTGCCGAGGTCTTGGGCGCGGATGTCCAAGCGGTCGGCCAGGCGCGCCCGTGCGGCGTTGGCGCGCAGGCAGGCAAGGGCGGCCGCGTCGTTCTCGACCGCCACCGCCCGATCGGCACCGCGCGACAGCAATTCCAGCGCCACCGCCCCGGTGCCGGCGCACAGATCCAAGACGCGGCCACCGCTCCAGAAACCGCCCAACTGGCTGCACGCCGCCCCGCGCACCAGGTCGCTGGTTGGTCTGGTGTGCAAGCCGACTGGGGCGTCGAGGCGGCAGCGCTTGGCGGTTCCGGCGATGATGCGCATGGGTGGTCGGCGTCGGCCCCCGCGGATCGGCGGGCGGGGATTGTGCCATTGCGCCCGCGCCTGTGCCATCATCGGGCCATGGCGCGAGGGCGTTGTGGCGGCAGTTGGGTGTGGATGGCGGCAGTGCTGGCGTGCGAGCGGCCGGCCGCGGACCCCGCCGAATCGCACGCGCTGCCCGCGACACCGGCGCCGACGCGTGCGCGCGTGGCCAGCATTCGCGTGCGCTTCGACAACGGCCGGCCCGAGTTCGGCAAGGCCGAATCCAGCGAAGACCGCTTGCGCGCAGTGGCGGTGTTCGCGGACGCCGATCCACGCGACCGGTCCATCGTGCTCGGCCTGGTCGGCGGGGGCGATGCGGCGGGCGCCGACCCTGGGCTCGACGGATGTGTGCGCCAGGGCAGCGTCGGCGGCGGCGCGGGCGCTGCTGCTTCGACCCGCCCGGCGAGCTGGATCCAATTGATGGACGTCGGCAACCTTGAACTGCGCGCGGGCAACCTCGCGCTGCCGTTGCAGATTCGCCTGCTGCCCGCGGTCGTCGACGCCACGCGCGGCGTGCGCTACGAAGCAGTCGTCGAGCGCGGCCGCGGCTTGTTGGCGGCCGGCACCTTGCGGCTGAGCGCGACAGGTGGCGACGGCATGGCAGCGTTTTCGGCCGAAGTCGCGGTGCCGCGGCCGGTGCGCATCTCGTTCGTCGGCGACCAACCGCCCGAGACGGGCTTGGTCCGCCACCTGCCACCGGGTGAACTGCGGGTGCGCTGGGGATCGGTCGATGGCCGCGCCGACCTCGAGCTGCTGGCGGGCAGCGAAACGACCGATGTGCCGGTGTGGCTGCGCTGCCGGCCCAAGGACGACGGCGAGTTTGTCCTGCCCGCAGGGATGGTCGCGCAGTTGCCGCCGCGATCTCCGCAGCGGCCGTGGACGCTGATGGTGGTGCGGCGCAGCCGGGCGGCGGTGCCCGGCTTCGGCGACGGCGGGCTGACGCTCGAGGTGGCGGACGCGGTGCACGTCGAATAGGCCGGACCCGCCGAGCACCGCTCAGTTCACGCACCGCGGGTCCGCACCGGTTCAATCACGGCGTAGACAGCCGCCTTGGCCGCGCCCATCGCCCACCCGGCCGTGACAACCCGCCCGCGCGCGCCTACCCTGCGCGCCCCGTCCGCCGCGAGGATCCATGACCGACGCCGCCCACAACCCGCTGCTCGCGCCCACGGCGCTGCCCGATTTCGCCACCATCGCCGCCCGACACGTCGGACCCGCGGTGGATCATGCGGTCGCCAGCGTCCGCGCCCAGTTGCAGGCGGCAGAGGCGCTGGGGCCGGCCGACTGGGCCGCCATCCTGTGCGCGCTGGAGACCATGAGCGACACCATCGGTCGGGTGTGGGGGCCCGTGGAGCACTTGCTGAGCGTGCGCGACGACGGCGCCTTGCGCACAGCCCACGAGGCGGCCCAGCCCCAGGTGGTCGAGATTGGCATGGCGATGGCGCAGAGCCGGCCGATCTACCGCGCGCTGTTATCGTGCAAGGCGTCGGCGGCGTGGGCAGACGTGCCGCCGGTCGAAAGGCGCGCCATCGACCTGACGTTGCGCGAAGCGGAGCTGGCCGGCGTAGGTCTGGCCGGCGCGGCGGCCGAGCGCTTCAACGCCATCCAACAGGAACTGGCAGAGCTCGGCACCCGTTTCGGCCATCACCTGCTCGACGCCACCAAGGGCTGGCACCTCGACCTGACCGACGTGGCAGAGGTCGCCGGCCTGCCCGAGACGGTGCGGCAGTTGGCGGCGCAGGCGTGGGCGCGGGCGCAAGGCGAAGGCAGCGTCGCCAGCCCAGAGTCCGGCCCGTGGCGGCTGACGCTCGACGCGCCGAGCGTGGTCGGCTTCTTGCAGCACAGCCCCCGCCGCGACCTGCGGCACCAGGTGTGGCGCGCCTACGTGCGGCGGGCGGCAGAAGGCGACACCGACAACACGCCGGTGATGGGGCAGATGCTGCGCTTGCGGCGCGAGGTGGCGGCTCTTCTTGGCGACCCGGACTACGCGGCCCTCTCGCTGCGCAGCAAGATGGCGCCAGGGGTGGCGGCGGTCCGGGCGATGCTCGAACGGCTGCGCACAGCCAGTTGGAACCCCGCCGTGCGCGACCTCGATGAATTGCGGGCGCTGGCGGCAGAGGCAGCGGCGCCCGAAGCCGGCGACCTGCACCCGTGGGACGTGGCCTACTGGACCGAACGCCTGCGCGAAAAACGCTACGCTTTCAACGACGAAACCGTGCGGCTGTACTTCCCGCTGCCCAAAGTCTTGCAGGGCCTGTTCGACCTGTCGCGGGCGCTTTTCGGCCTTGAGATCGCCAACGCCGACGGCAAAGCGCCGGTGTGGCACCCCGACGTGCGCTTTTTCCAGATCCTCGACTCGCAAGGCGACGTGAAAGCGGCCTTCTACCTCGACCCGTACAGCCGGCCGGCCGACAAGCGCAGCGGGGCGTGGATGAACGAATGCGTCGGCCGGTCGCGGCTGCCGGATCCCGGCGGCCGGCCCCGCGTGCCAGTGGCCTACCTGGTGTGCAACACCATGCCCCCGGTCGGCGACCGGCCGGCGCTGCTGACGTTCTCGGAAGTCGAGACCCTCTTGCACGAGTTTGGCCACGGCCTGCAGCATCTGCTGACCCAGGTCGACAACGGCCTTGTCTCGGGCATCCGCGGCATTGAGTGGGACGCGGTCGAGTTGCCGAGCCAGTTCATGGAGAACTGGTGCTACCACCGGCCGACGCTGCGGGCGCTGTCCGGGCACGTGCAGACCGGCGAACCCATCGCCGACGACCTATTCGCGCGCATTGCAGCGGCGCGTACGTTCCGGGCCGGCAGCGACATGCTGCGCCAGTTGCTTTTCGCCACGGTCGATCTCGACCTGCACCAAACGTTCGACCCCGACGGCGCGGAATCGCCGTTTGACGTCTACCGCGCGGTGGCTGCCCGCACCAGCGTGCTGCCGCCCGAGCCCGACGACCGCTTTCTGTGCGGGTTTTCGCACCTGTTTGGCGGCGGCTATGCGGCCGGGTACTACAGCTACAAGTGGGCCGAGGTGTTGAGCGCCGACGCCTTTGCCGCTTTTGAGCAAGCGGGCCTGGACGACCCGGCTGCCGTGGCGGCGACTGGCCAGCGCTTTGCGGAGACGGTGCTCGGCCTGGGCGGGGCGGTCGAACCCGGCGAGGTGTTCCGGCGCTTTCGCGGCCGCGATCCCGACGAAGCGGCGCTTTTGCGGCACACGGGGCTGTCCGCTTGACCGACGATCATTTCGCCGCCGTCGTCCCGTCCAGCCGCAGTTCGACGATGCCCGGATAGGTGATGGCGTCGTGCGGCACGAACTGCGCGACCGGGATCCGCACCAGCAACGACCACCGCCAGCGCGGCGACAGCGGTCGCGCCACGCCCAGGTTCATCAGCACGTCGGTGCGGCCCAGGTTGCCCTCCATGTGCGCTGTGCCGGCCCAGTGCTCCTCTTGCTCCCTGGCGACGTCGGCGCCAAAGCTCAACATCGTCTCGCCCACGCTGGCGTCGGCGCCCAGGCCGCCGAGCACCCGGCGGCCCGGCCGGTAGCCATAACGGTTGTCGTAGAGGCCAAGGATGGCCAGCGCATGGCCGCGCACCCGCCAACCGCCGCCCAGGTGCGCCGCCGCGACGCCGACGATCGGCTGGAAGATGCCGGTCCCAAACTGCACATGCTGGTGCGGCAGGCCATTGTCGCCGAGCTTGAACGGGTCGGGCACGGTGGACCCGAGCGGAATCGTGGCGCCCGCCCGCGCCATTGCCACGACCGGACCGAGCGCGAAACTGGCGCGCGTCACCGCCCACGGGTCGCCGAGGCCAAACAGGGTCTCGTCGCGGTGGTGGATGTTCTCGTAGTCCAGCTCGACCGGCGTGCCGTCCAGCCGCGTGTAGGTGATGCCTGACACCACCATGCGCACCGGCAGTTGGAACTCGACGGCGAACACGTCGTTGACGGCCCGGTCGATGCTGGCGCGCAGCTCGGCCACGGTCAGGCGCTGGTCGTGGACCTGCGGCGGCTCTTGGCGCACCTGGCAGATCGGCCCGATGTCCGGACAGCGTTCGGTGTGCACGATCCGCACCGTGGTCCACTGGCTGGCGAGGCTGGCGCTGGTTTGGCGGGCCTGGATGGGCGTCGCTTGAGACCCGCCGACCGGCAGGTTCGGATTGGCTCACGCCGCTCAGGCGATGGCGTCCTGCGGCCACAGCAGCGCGGCGAGGACAGCACAAAGCGCAAACAGTACGCCAGCTTCGCGGGCGCGGGAGGGGATTCTCATCGCTTCAGCTCCGGCCGAGCAGGTGACCGCCCGGGCCTTGGTGGGTGACGCCGCGGTGGATCTGCAGAGCGCGACCGGCTTGCTGCCCGGCGTGGTGGGCGTCGGTGCTGTGCCAGCCGGTGGTCGAAAACGAACCGATGTTCGGGTGGCGCGCCTTGGCGAAATGCTTCAGCCCGGGGTCGCCGACCCAGACCAGACCGCGTTCGGCCTGGCCCTTGCGTTCGTCGCGCAGTTTCTGCTTGAAGCCGGTGAGCATGCCGCCGATGAACTCGCGGCGGGTCGACAGGTCGCCGCGGCCGAGCTTGACCTTGGCCGCCTGCCAGTGGCGCACCACCGCTGCGTGCAGGTAGTCGTGGACGTAGTGGGCGAGTTCGAGGTTGGTGGGGTCGCCCATGATTTCGAGGATGCGCTCGTCGCGGTCGAGCAGGGGGTTGTAGTGGTTGACCCAGATGCAGTCCACAAAGAAGAACTCTGAAAGCACGCCGCCGACGAGCTTGGCCTCCAGGGCCAGCGCCGCCGCGGGCTTGCCGATGCGCCGATGGCCGTAGCGGTGGTCGGTCGCGGTGTCGCGCGCTTGCAGGTTGTACTCGAGCAACAGGCGATTGGCGTGGGCCATCGCGGCCTCGGCCTCGTGCACGTTCTGGCTTTCGGCAAGCGCGAAGAGCTTCTGGACTTTGTCCAGGATGCGCTGGGTTTCGTCGTGCACAGCCGACCCCATGGGCCCCGAGGCTTTGCTGTCGACCTGCAGCCGCGCGCACGCCCTCACGAATGCCGGACCGTGCGCGGTCTCGTCGTGGATGTGCAACACCTCGTCGACGTACTGGTGGGCCATCTCGTGCAAAAGCGTCTGCTCGACATCGTGCCAGGGCGCCGTCAGCATGTGGCGCTCGCTGATCGACAGCAGGCGCGCCCCGCGCACCCACTGGCCCAGCCGTTGGGCGCTGCCGCAGTCGATGGCGAACACCGGCGGCTTGAGGACGCCGCGCAGCCGCTCGTCGTTTGCCGATTTCCACGACCAGCGCAGGCGGTGGATCCAGGCCGGGTGCAGCTTCTGGCGCAGGGAGGGGGGAAGGGTCGCGGTCATCGGGGTGACATAACACGAAACCGGCCCATTGTCAGCCCGGGCGCCGCCGTGGCCGCCTGGATCTTCGATCGCCTGCCGCTGCGCGGGCGTCGATGCCGGCCAGAGGTCCGCCCGCTGCAGCGCCGCAATCCACCCACGACCAAGGGTCCGCCCAACCGGCCTACTTCACCCCGCAAGCCGCCTGGCAAGCCGACATGTCCTTGAAAATCAAGGCACACTTGTCGGCACAGCCACAGCCAGAGGCGTACACGCACTTGTTGCCGTCGAACACCACGCCCAGCACCATCTCGCACATGCCGAAACTGTACGGATCCACCTTCTGACATGCGGGTCCGCCGCCGTCGCCCACGCACGATCCAGGCTTGTCGGCGGCGAAGCACATGGCGCCGCACGGGCAGATGTTGGCGCCCTGGCACACCTGGCCCAGGCCGCAATTGGCGTTGGACCAGCACTGGCCGGCCTTGAGCTCACCGTTGCTCTTGCAGACGCCATCGCCGGCGCACACCTGGTCCGCCGCGCAGGGCTTGCCGCCGCATTTGCAGGCGACTTGCGGCGGCTTGTCGCAGGTGCCCGGTTTGTCGGCGGCAAAGCACGCTGCGCCGCACGGACAGATGTAGGCGCCCTCGCACTTGCCGGCCCAGCACTGGTCGTCGGTCCAGCACTGGCCCGGGGCGAGGTTGGTCGTGTCGGCGCACACCTTCTTGTCGGCCACGCACACCTGCCCGGCGCCACAGGCCTTGCCCTCGCAGGTGCACACCGGCAGTGCGCCGCTGCACGTGCCCGGGGTGGTCGGCTTGGCGCACTTGGCGTTGCACGGGCACACGAACGCGCCCTGGCACGCCTGGCCGACCGGGCAGTCCTTGTCGGCGAAACACTGGCCGGCCTTGAGGGGGTCGGTGCACACATTGGCGCTGGGCAGGCACAGTTGGCCGGCGGCACAGGTGTTGCCATTGCAGTTGCACGCGGGCGGCGCCGCGCAGGTGCCGGGCGCGGTCAGCTTGGGGCACTTGCCGTTGCACGGACAGACGAACGCGCCCTGGCAGATGGCGCCGCCTGCGCAGTCCTTGTCGGCCCAGCATTGGCCGGCCTTGAGCGGGCTCACGCAGACATTGGGCTCGGGCAGGCACACCTGGTCGGCGGCGCAGGTGTTGCCGTTGCAAAGGCACGCGGGCTTGCCGCCACAGGTGCCGGGCGCGTCGGCCATGTCGCAGTCGGCGTTGCAGGGGCACACCGAGACGCCCAAACAGGGCTGGCCGTTGCTGCAGTTGGCGTCGGTCCAGCACTGGCCGGCCTTGAGCAGAGCGTTGCTCTTGCAGGTTGCTCCCGCGGGAACGCACACGCTGCCCGCCGCGCACTTGATGGTGGCGCACGAACACGCCGGCGCCGTGCCGCACACGCCGGGCTGGTCGGGGCCGCCGCAGTCGGCGTTGCACGGGCACACGAACGCTCCGGCGCAGGGCACGCCTGCGGGGCAGTTGGCGTCGGCCCAGCACTGGCCCGGTTTGAGTTCGGCGTTCTTCTTGCACTCGCCGGCCTTGGGCACACAGACGGCGCCCGGGCCGCAGTTGACGTCGGCGCAGGAGCAGCCCGACGGCGGCAGGTCGGACTTGGCGTCCGGCGGCAGGTCGGCCGCGGCCGCGTCGGGGGCGACGTCGCCGGCGGTTTCGGCAGCGACGGCGGTGTCCTTGGTCGCATCGGTGTCCTTGGTCGCATCGCCGAGCGCCTCTGGCCCGGCGGCGATGTCGGTCAGCGCCGCGTCGGTCTGGCCCGGCACATCGCCTGCCGCGGGCGTGTCAACTGTGGTGGATGTGTCGGCTGCCGTTGCGGTTTCTGTCGTCGCCGCGTCGGTGGCGGCCGCTGCGCCGCCGTCGGTCCCGCCGCCCGATGCGGCGCAACCCAGCAAAAGGAAAAAACCTGCCGCCCAAGCGGCGGCCCCACCAGACCTGCAAACCATGTTGAACCTCGCATTGGGCTGGCCGGGCCAGCGCGGCGACAGGATAGCGTTTCTTGCGGCAGTGCCGAGCCTCCACAGGCGGCGATCGAGCGGTTTCACGGCGGCGTGACGTCCTTGGGCAGCACCGCGATACCGTCCTTGCCCTTGTCCTGCACGGCAAAGTAGCCGAGATTGGTCAGTTTGCCGTCCTTGCCGGCGCCCCACACCGCGTAGTCGGACGGCGCCTCGCCGGTGTCGGGGTTGAAGTCCAGCGGCCCCGAGGTGCCCTCGATGTTGATGCCGGAGCCCTTGGCCAACGCGCTCGTCATCTTTGCGATGTCGTTGGGCTTGAGTTCGTAGGTTTCGCCGGCCGACAGTTTGCGCAACCCTTCGGCGATGGCCGCGCCGTCGATCTTGGCCGGTCCGCCCGCGCGCAGGGCGTAGGCATAGGCCAACGCCAGGCAGTAGGTCGCGTCGTAGGCGTGCTGGGTAAAGCCCGACTGCGCAGGGTCGATCTGGTTGAACTTGGCCTTGAAGCGCGCGGCAAACACCTTGTACAGCTCGGTGGGCGCCTGGCCTGGCCGGGTGCACTGCAACGAAGCCAGCGACGCGCCGGCTGGCACGGGCTTTTGCAGGATGTCGCCTTCGCATGCGCCGTCGGCCGAAAAAAGCGGCAATTGGGCCAGGCTCGGCTGGCCGGCCCGCGCATGGGCGACCTGGACGAGTTGATCGCTCGACCCGACGACGACCAGCGCCTTGCTGCCGTCGCCCGCCGCCGCGCCGACTGCCGCTGCGATGCCTTTGCCGTCGCTGCCGAAGGTGTGCGGCGCCATGCGGCCCTTGAGCACCTTGCCGAGCGCGTTGACCAGGCCCTCGCCGTACGGGCTTTGCACCGCCAGTACGCTGACCTTGTCGGCCGGTTGCAGGCCCTTGGTGGCGACGTGGGCCAGCACAGCGCCCTGGTAGACATCGCTCGGCGCCACCCGCCACACCAGGCCCTTGTCGTTCAAGCTGGTCAGGTCCTCCGACGTGGCCGAAATCGCCATCAGCAGCACGCCTTTGGGCACCGCGACCGCCTGCGCGGTCTGGGTGTCGCTGCTCGCGTCGGTCAGGATCGCCTGCACCCCACGTTTCTCGACCAGATAGCGCACCAGGTCGCGGGTCACCTGGCCGCCGCCGGTGGACCAGTGGCTCTTGGTGTCGCAGACGGTCAGGCGGATGCGCTTGCCCGCAATGTCACGGTTGTCGTTCAGTTCAGCTACCGCCAACTGCATGCCGCGGCTCTCGAACGTCGCGTCGGTGTCGGGCCCACCTGGAGGGTTCAGGCCCAAAATGGCGCCGATGTCGATGACCGGCAGCCCCAGCACGCCGTCGCTGTACACGGTTTGGCAGCGGTCTTGGGCAAATTCGGTGCCGGCCGGCAACGGTTCGGCGCACGACCACAACACCGCAACTGCGGCGGGCCACCATCGATTGCCGGGACCACACAGTGCGTTCACGGGGACCCCACGGGCGACCGGGCCCGCGCGCCATGGCCGGCAAGATAGACCTGCGCGGCGCAACGGGCAAGCCGGCGACTGGTTCCCGTTGCCGGCTTTTCATCCATCCGGCAGCCAGCCCTGCGCGTGCGCGACCACCAGAAGAGCATTGTGGCCCGCGTGCGCCACCGCCGCTGGCGCGATCGACCGCGACCGCAGCGTCATCACCGCCAAAACCACGCCCAACATGGCCTGCGGCGCCAACCGTAGCGGCGATTGGTGCAGCAGCGCGAAAAGCAGCGCCGACAGCACCACGCCCCAACCGCGCCCCAGGCTGCGCGAGATGCCGACCAACAGGGTGCCGCGGCACAGCAGCTCTTCGCAGACGGCTGGCAGCACGGCAAGGCACAGCAGTTGCAGGGCGATGCCGCCAGCGTCGTCCAGGGCGCGAACGGCTTTCTCGACGGGTGCTCCGGCTTGTTCCAGCGCGTGGACATCGACCAGATGCGCCTGCAGCCAGCCCAAGCCGAGCGAAAGTGCGACCGCTACCGGGGCCAGCGCCACGCCCGCGCCCAGCCAGGCCCAGCCCGGCCAGCGCACCCCGAGCGCCGGCAACGGGTAGGCGCCCAGCCAGGCGTGGCCCAGCGCGGGCAGCGCCACGAACGCGACCAGCGGCAACGTGACCAGCAGCCACGGCGGAGCCTCGGCCAGCAGGCCCCCGCCGAGGGTCATGCCGGCGACGGCGACGGCGAACACCAGCAGCGCCTCGGGCCCATCGGGCAGCGCCTCGCCGCGACGAAACCGCGCGAACCGCCCCCACCCGGCCCGCACCAGGCGTGGATAGCGAAAGGCCTCGCGGTCGAACATTTGCGCGCACCAGCCGACCAGCACCAGCGCCGCGGCGGCGTTGGCCAGGCTCGCCACCGTCAAATGCAGCCACGGCACCGACGGCGATTGCAGCGCCTCGCGCAAGGCGAGCAGCGTCCCCGCCACCGGGATCAGGTCCAGGGCCAGCGACGGCCGGGCGTGCGGCACCACGGCCACCAGCCCGGTGAAGGTCACGACCAGCATCAACGGCGTCAGGTACATCTGCGCCTCTTTGACCGACTGCGCATACCCCGACAACGCCACGCCGGCCGCGGCCACCAGCGCCACCACCGGCAGCAGCACCACCAACGCCAGGCCCAACGCCGGCAGGCCGACCTCCAAGATGCCGGCCAGCGGGGACTCAGACCCCAGCGCCGGCAGTTGCCCGGCCAAGAGGCCCGCGGTCAGCGCCAGCGACAGCAAGTTGAGGACCACGGCGACGACGGCCGAGGCCAGCACCACCAGCAGCTTGCCGATCACCAGATCGCGACGGCGCACCGGCAGCGACAACAGCATCTCCAGCGTGCCGCGGTCGCGCTCGCCGGCCACCAGATCGACGGCCGGGGCCATCGCCGCGGCGACCGCCAGCACCAGCACGACAAATGGCAGCATCGGCGCCGCGTGGGTGCGCACGGCCTCGGCAAGCGTGGCGGCGCCGACGGTGTGCACGGCGATCGGGTCCAGCAGGGCGAGCGGCTGGCCGCGACGGGTCAACTCCCGTTCCACCAGGTCGCGACGCCAGCGGGCCAGGGCGCGGTCCACCGGTCCACTGACATCGAAAAGCTCGCCGTGGGCGCTGTCTTGCACGATCAAGAGCGGCGCAGTCCGCGCCGACACCGCGGGCATGACCACCGCCTGCACCAGCTTGCGGTCGCGCAGACTCGCGACGACGCGGGCTTTCCAGGCTTGCCCGGGCTTGGGGTCGCCGCTGCGCCAGTCGAGTTCGGCCGCGAGCGCGCCGAGTTGGGTGGCGTCGGCGCCGAGATCGCGGACCTCGAACAGCGCGCGGGTGGCGTCAAGCGGGGCATGGACCGCCGGCGAACCATCCAGTTGCGGCAGGGTGCGCTGCGCCGCCTGCTCCAAGCGGTCGCGCAGTGTGGAGGGCGCGCCGACCAACCCCAACTGGGGCCGCTGCCTGGGCTGCACCTGCGTCACCTGCGCCACCTGCACCGCGAAAAGCAGCAGCACGGGATAGAGCAGCATCGGCAACAGCAGGTTGATGAACAGCGCCCGCCGATCGCGCAGCAGCTCGCGGCCGTCCTTGCGGAAGATCGTCCACACCGGCGACCGCAGATCGATCACGGCCCCTCCTGGCCGGCGGCCAGCAGTCCGGCGATGGCCTGCGCGAGGTCGGCGCCGCGGCCCAGATCTGCCACTGCCCCCGACCACGCCACCTTGCCAGCGCGCAACAGGACCAGGCGGTCGGCGACGGCCTCGGCCTCGGCGGGCACGTGGGTGCAGTAGAGCAACACCCGGTCTGGAGCGCGACAGGCCTGCACCGCCGCCACCAACTGCGCCGCTGCCAGCACGTCGAGGCCCGTGGTCGGTTCGTCGAGCACCAACAGCGTCGGATCGCCCAACAGGGTTCGCGCCAAGTTGGCGCGCTGGGTCTGACCGGTCGACAAGGTCGCAATGCGCTGGTCGAGGAACGGCCCCAAGCCGAATTGGTCGACCCGCGCGGCGACCCGAGCGTCGGTTTCGGGGCTCGGCCACCCGTGCAGCGCGCCGACAAAACGCAGCAGTTCTCGCGGGGTGGCGAGCGGGGGCAACCGGGTCGTCGCGGCGAGGTAGCCCAGATTTTGCCGCCAGCGCTCGCCGTCCTTGGCCGCGTCGAGATCGCCCAGCCGCACCTGCCCGCGATCGGGGTCGAGCAGGCCCGCCACCAGCCGCAGCAGCGTGGTTTTGCCGGCACCGTTGGCGCCCATGACGGCCGTCACCCCCGCTGGCACCTGGAGGTCCACGCCATCGACGGCCCGCACCACACCGCGGCCGGGGTCGAAGTACGCCTTGTGCAGATCGTGCAGTTCGAGCACGTGTGGCCGCCCGCTACCGGATCAGCCGCGAGATCAGCTTGAAGGCATCGCCGCCGGCCCGGCCGAGCAGATCGAAAAGCGCGGCCTCGGTCGAGGTGACGACGGCGCCACACGCCTGCCACAGGCCCACTGCGACCGCGTGGTTGCCGGCGGTGCGCGAGGCGCAGGCGTCGGTGACGACATGGACGACAAAGCCCATGTCGGCCAGGCCGCGCACGGTCTGGTACACGCAGATGTGGGCCTCCATGCCGCACACCAGCACCGAACGCACGCCGTCGCCCAGCCAGCCAGCCAACACGGCCCGGATCTCTGGGTTGGCCACGGCGCTGAACTCGGTCTTTTCGACGACGGCGGCGTCCGGCCGGCACGCAGCAAGCCGTTGGGCCAAAACGGGCACGGTGCGGCCCAGGCCCTTGGGATACTGTTCGCTCACCAACACGCGCACATGCAGCGCGGCCAACCCCTCGATGAGGCGAGCGGTGTTGGCGATGCAGATCTCCGCGCCGTCCTGCATGGCGGGCACGAGTTTTTCTTGGATGTCGACGACGACGAGCGCCGTGCGCGCCGGATGCAGCGCGAGGTCGGCGGGGCCATGCGGGCTTGCGGGCATGTGGGTTCCGGGCGCCACGGGCGCCGGGCGAGGATACGAGGGGTGGGGTGAGGCGGCAACTGGGCTCGATGCACCGTCCACCGCCCACCGGTTGACGCCCACCGCGCCCGCCACGGAAACTGCCGCCGCGCCCCCCGGCGCCTGTGCCCCGATGTCGCCGTTGGACCGCCCATGTTGACCGGCCCGCTGGCCCTGCTGCGCCACCCGTGGACCGCGGCGGCCATGCTGGCCGCGCTTGCGCTCTGCGCGGTGGCCATCGAAAACCTGGCCTTCACGGATGCGCTGATGGGCACGACCTACCACCGCGCCCAAGCGGTGTGGTTGGTGATCGGCCTGTGCAGCGCTGGCGTGGTCGCCGCGGTCGACCCCGTGTATGTGCGCCGCCTCGCTTCGGTGGGCTACCTGGCGCTGGTGGTGCTGCTGGCCCTGGTACTGGTGGTCGGCCGCGAGATCAACTACTCGCGGCGCTGGATCGAGATCGGTCCGATGAACCTGCAACCGAGCGAGTTCATGAAATTGTCGGTGATCCTGGTCCTCGCAGACCTTTTCGACCAACGCCGCGCGACAGCGCCCTGGCGCCTGCGCGACCTGTGGCGGCCCGCGGTGGTGTTGGCGATCCCTGTCGTGCTCATCAACCTGGAACCTGACCTGGGCACCTCGATCGTGGTCGCGGCCATCGGCGGGTCGATCCTGCTCTACGAGGGCGTGCGCGGCCGGTCGCTGGCGCTGTTGGCCGTCGCCGCCGTCGTCGCCGTCGCGGTGGCGTGGGAGACCGGCGCCATCCGGTCGTATCAGAAAGGCCGCGCCGAAGCGTGGTATCAGGCGATCGTCGAAGAGGACGACGACCCCAAGCCGACGGCGCGGCGCACCCAGGCCGAACAGGCGCTGTGGGCGGTCGGCTCGGGTCAGCAGACCGGCCGCAGCGACGACCAGGCCAAGAACTCGATCCTGCGCCACCTGCCGTTCGTGCACACCGATTTTGCGCTTGCGCCCTTTGCTGCGCGCTTTGGGCTGTTCGGCACGCTCGGACTTTTCGCGGCGTACTTCGTGGTGGCGGCGTGGGGTCTGCGGTTGGCGGACCGCGCCACCGACCGCTTTGATGCGCTCTTGGCCGTGGGGGTTTCCGCGCTCATCTTCTGGCAGTTCTTCATCAACGCGGGCATGGTGATCGGCCTGCTGCCCGTGGTCGGCATCACGCTGCCGCTCATCAGCTATGGCGGGTCGAGCGTGCTCACGGTGCTGGTCGGCTTGGGCTTTCTGGTCAACATCGCGCTGCGGCGCCGCACCCGGGCGGGGTAGGGTTCGATGCGCGCGCTTGCGGTCTTGTTGCCCGGCGTGGCGCTGGCCCTGCTGTACGGTCCGGGGCTGGCGGACGCCCAATGGGTGCTCGACGACGGCGCAGCGGTCACCGGCAACCCGCTGGTGGCGTTCCCGCCCGACCTGCGCGGCATCTTGGCCGGCCGGTGGTTTGGGCCAGTGGCCAGGTTCGACGTGTTGCCTGCCCGGCCGCTGGTCACGCTCAGCTACTGCCTGGAACTGCCGATCGGGTTGGATACGCCGACCGGCCGCCGCATGGTCAACCTGGCGCTGGCCTGGGCGTGCGCGTGGTTGCTGGGCCGGGCGGTGACCGCGGGGCTGCGCGTGCGCGACGCCGAGTCCACCCTTGCCGATCGCGCCGGCCTGGCCGCCAGTCTGGTGTGGGTGGTCCACCCCGCGTTGGTCGAGATCGTCGCCTGTCCGGCCAACCGACCAGAGCTGATGGGGTTGCTGTTTTGCCTGCTTGCCCTTCGATCGCTGCAAGCCGCGCGCCCCGGCTGCCCCGCAGTCCACCGCCGGTGGGCCGCGGCTGCCGCCTGGTGGGCGTTGGCGCTCTTGTCCAAGGAGTCCGCCCTGGCCTTTGTGGTGCTCGCGGCAGCGTGGGCCATCGCCGAGCGGTTGCCTGCCCGACAGCTTCGATCGCTGGCGCTGGCGTTGGCCACGGCGCTGGCGGCCGTTGGGACCTGGCGCGTGTGGAATCTGTGGCCGTCGAGCGGCCTCAAGGTCCACTGGCACGACAACCCCTTGGTTCGGGTCGGTTTCGCCGAGCGGGTGTGGACCGGGCTGGACGTCGCCGGTCAGGCCATCGGCCACGCGCTGTGGCCCGAGTCGCTGTCGCCGGACTATACTTTTGACGTGTGGCCGGTGCAGCGTGCGCTGACGGCGCCGGGTGTGGTCGGCCTCGGGGCCTTGCTGCTGGCCGCGGCGGCAGTAGCGTTGGCGCTGCGCCGCTGGCGTGCCAGGCGCGCGGATCCTGTGGTCGAGGTGCCGCTGTGGCTGATGCCCTTGGTAGCCGCGGTTGCTTGGTACCTGCCGGTGTCGAACCTGCTGGTGCCGTCCACGGTCCTGTACGGCGACCGGCTGCTGTGTGCGCCGCTGGCGGCGTTGGCGGCGGTGGCCGGTTGCGGCGTCGCCGTCGGTGTGCAGCGAACCGCAGTCGCGCGCGCTCGCCTGGGAGCGGTTGCCGCCGTGGTGCTGGCGGTGTGGTGGGCCGCGCAGGCTGCCCGCTACGCGCCCGCGTGGCGCGACAATCTGTCGCTGTATGCCCACGCGGTGGCGACCGAGCCGCGGTCGTTTCGCATGCAGGCCAACCTTTCCCACGAAATCGTGGTCCGCAAGGCGCCCCTGGACCCGGTCGCTCCCGCGCGTGCGGCCCTGGCGCTGGACCCCAAAGACGCAGCCCTGCTGGCCATTGGCCTGGACGCCGCGGCCTACCGCAGCGACTGCGCGGCCGCCGAGCCCTTCGTCCTGGCCCTGGAACACCTCGGCAAGCCCGCCCAGCCGGCTCGCCTCGCCGCCCTGAATTGGGGCTGGCGCTGCGGGCAATTCGCTCGGGCATTTGCGATCGGCACGGCGATCAAGCCCTCGGCCCTCGGCCCCGTCCGCGCCCTCGAGGTGTACGCGCTCGGCATCGCCGCCGGCAACGACCGCGACGCCGAACGCTGGGCGCGCTACTGTGGGGCCGACCCGGCGGTGGACCCGCGTGCCGGGCAGGCACGGATGCGCGGAGCCATCGCTGGGGGCCGGTTCGACCTTGCGGAACGGACCTTGGCCGGTCTGCGCGCGGCATCGCCGCCTGATCCGGCGCTGCAAGGCATGGCGGACGACCTCGCGCGTGCCCGTTCAGCGGCGTCCGTTGCCCTGCCCGGCGCCACCTCGGCCACCTTGGAGTCCCCGCCATGAACGCCCCCGCGCGGCGCATCGAAATCCGCGACCCGGTCCACGGGCCGATTGCGCTCAGCGTCGCCGAACAGGCGGTCATCGACTCGCCCTATTTCCAGCGCCTGCGCAACATCAAGCAGTTGGGTTTCTCCGAGTTCACGTGGCCGGGGGCCACCCACACGCGGTTTTTGCACTCGATCGGCGCCATGCACCTGGCGGGTTTGGCCTTCGACGCCGCGCTGCGCGACACGCCGTGGTTGCCGGCCGACGACCGCTTGCGTCTGCGCCAGACCGTGCGCTTGGCCGCGCTGTGCCACGACCTGGGCCACCCGCCGCTGTCGCACAGCTCTGAGATGCTGTTGCCGCCGCTGCCGGGTCGATCGACCGCGACCGGCGAGCGCCACGGTTCGCACGAGGACTACACGTTGCAGTTCCTGTTGGCGTCGGGCCTGACCGACGTCCTGCGGCGCGCGGCGGGTCCAAGCGGGATTGAACCTGCGCACATCGCCGCGCTCATCAGCGACGAGGTGGTGGCTGGCGACCGGCCGTTCGCGATTGCCGGCCATGACCTCAAGAGCCTGCTGTCGACCTTGATTTCGAGCGAACTCGACGTCGATCGCATGGACTACCTGTTGCGCGACAGCTACTTCACCGGCGTGAGCTACGGCCAGTTCGACGTGCAGTGGCTGGTCGCCCACCTGTGCCACTACATCGACCCCTCCGGCCAGTTGCACCTGGGTCTCGAAGATCGGGCGGTGTTCACGTTCGACGATTTCCTGCTCAGCCGCCACCACATGTTCCTGATGGTGTACTTCCACAAGAAATCGGTGTGCTACGACCACATGTTGCGGCGCTTCTACGAGCAGTTTCCGCAATACTGCCGTGCGCCGGCCGATCCCGAAGCGTATCTGCAGTTCGACGACCACGCGCTGTGGCGGGTGCTGCGCGGCATGGCCGGCCAGAGTCTGTGGGCCGGCGGCATCGTGCACCGCCAACCCCTGGATCTGGTGGCCGAATCGACGCCGAGCGGCAAGGAGCCGATCGACGACCTGGTGGCTGCCCTGCAAGCCGACGGCATCGACCACCTGCGGGTGACCAGCCACGGCGCACTGTCCAAGTACCGGGCCGCCGACCGCCAGCGGCGCATTTTCGTGTGCCGGCGCGTGCCGCATGCAGGCGTGCAGTGGACGCAGCTTGGTCACGCCACCCAGCTTTTCGAGCGCTACGCCGAACAAACCACGCTCGAACGCGTCTATGTGTGGCCGGCCGATGCCGACCGGGTGGGCGCGCGGTTGGCGGCCTTGCGCGGCCAGGATTGAACCCGCGCGTGGGGCGCGCCTCCGCCGCGTCGCCGGCCCAACCGCCTTGACCGCAGCCCGCAACCACCGCAAAGTCGCGGGTCCGGAGGTCCGCTGTCCATGTTTCGTCGTCTGCCGTTCGTTGCCTTGGCCCTCGCTGTCGCCGTTCCCGCCCCGGCCCAGACGCCCGCGCCGCCGCCCGATGATCCAGGGCTGCACGTCATCATCGAGGCGACGCAGCGGCCGCTCGACAGTCTGCTGGTGCTGCCGCCGGTGTGCGCGGCCGCCAAGAAAGACTGCGAGGTCCTGGAGCAGGTGCTCAACAACGACGCCCGCTTGTCGGGGTTCGTGCGGCCGATCCACGGCACGGCGGCGCACGCTGCGCAGATGGTCAAGGCGCCGCTGCCCGGCTTTGCCCTCCGCGCCTCGGCCGCGGCGGCTGCCGGTGCCAACTTTGTGCTGGCCACAGCGATCAAGCCCGGCAAGGAGGCCGGTTACTACGAATTGCACGCCGCGGTGGCCGAGGCGCGCGAGGGCAAACTGCTGCCGCTGCAAGACTATGCGGTGCAGGTGTCACCGGCCGCGTCGCTGCGTTCGATGGCCCACCGGGTGTTCAACGGCGTGCAGGGGGCGCTGACCGGCATCGAAGGCAGCTTCGACACAGTCATTTTCTTCTCGTCCAAGGCCCCCGGCTGCGACCGCTGCATCTACCAGGTCGATGCCGACGGCGCCAATCGCCGCATCCTGGTCGCCGACCCCGGCATCCACATGTTTCCCGTGCAGTTGCAGGACGGGGGGCTGATGTACACGTCGTTCCGCTCCGGCATGCCAAGCCTGTACAAGCTCGACGCGATGCAACTGATGGCGATGTCGGACCTGACGCCGACGCTGCCCAAGGGCAAATCCAAGAAGGATGCCAAGACCGCCGACCCGAAGGCAGCCGACGGCAAGCCCGACCCCGCCGGGCCGCCGGTGCCGTTTGCCGCCGGCAAGGATCTGCAGTTTCGCGGCTGCGCCCAGAACGCGCGCGGCGAACTGGTCGCGACCATCAACGACGGCGACCAGGCCGAAATCTGGAGCATCGACTGGTCCGGCCAGCCCAACCGCAACCTGACCAACCACCCGGCCAACGACTTGAGCCCGACCTTTTCGCCCGACGGCGAATACATCGCCTTCGTGTCGGACCGCACCGGCGAGCCGCAAGTCTACGCCATGGCCGCCGATGGCTCTGGGGTCCGGCGCCTGACGTTTGCCGGCAACTACAACGCCGACCCGGACTGGGGGCCCGACGGCAAGATCGCGTACTCGGGCCAGCGCGGCAATGCGCTCGACGTGTTGACGGTGACGCTACAGGGCAAGATGCAGCGCCTGACACCCGGCCTGGGCCGACGCTCGCTCGAACCGACGTGGTCGCCCGACGGCCGAAGGCTCATCTACGTGTCGAACGAAGATGGCAAGGGCCACCGGCTGTGGATTACGGCCGCCGACGGTGCGGCGCGCGAGCCCATCGAAGGGCCGTTCGGGCAGTTTTACACGCCGAGCTGGCAGCGCATGCCGGGCAAGCAGGCGCGCAGCTGGCCGCGGCTGTAGCGCAGCGTCTGATCGGTCAGGCGTCGACCGTGTGGCAGCCGAGGCAGCCCTTGGCGCAGGTGACGGCGTCGCCTTGCATCAGCGAGCAGCGCACCACGTCGAGCTGCGGGTTGCGATCCCACGGGGTCTTGCGGTGTTCCTCGACCACGATGTCGGCGTGCGCGCCCTGCACCGGGCACTGCACGCGACGCCGCAGCAGGTTGCGCAGCGACAGGATCACCAGCGCGGCCACCAGCGCAATCGCGGTGCCGGTCAAGAGCGCGTAGATCGGGGTAAAAGTTCCGGACATGTTCCCTCCCCGGCCGCCGACCGCCCCACGATCCGGTGGCCCTGTGCCGCCAGTCTACGCCGCGCGCGAACGGTCGGCAGCGGGCCGGAGTCCGTGCCGCGGGGCGCCGTGAAAACGCCGTGACAATTGGAGCAGCACGCCCTCGCCGATCGCACGGTTGGCGTCGCCGGAGGCCGGGTCGCGCCGACGCGTGACAGCGCCGTGGCAGCAAGCTGAAAAAACCACCGCGTCCGGGCCCGATCGCAGTGGCGGCGGCAACGAGGCCGGCGTACCGTGGCGCCAGAGGCACGAGGGCGGGGCGGCCCCCGCGAACCGGGACCATGATCGCCAGGGTGCCGCGCGACGATGTCGCAGAACTCGTCCACCTGCACGCCGAACTCCAGGCGCTGCGTACGCAACTGTCGCGCGCCGAGCGGCGGGCGGCCGACGCGCTCGACCAACTCGACCCCAACTACCGCGATGGCGCCGCCAACCTCGTGCACTACGTGGCGCTGCGCCACGCCGATCGCCGCGGCCTGCAAAACCGCTTGGTACGGTTTGGGTTGTCCACGCTCGGCCGCAGCGAGGGCCACGTCGCACAGGCCGTGGGCGCGGTCGCCGAACGGGTCGCGGAGGCCTTGCGCGCCCGCGGCGTGGTGCGGCGGGTCGCGCCCGGCCAGGCCCCGGACTGGCAGGCGGCCACCGACCAGTTGCACGCCAACACCCGCGCCCTGCTGGGTCCGCGGCCCCAGGGCCGTCATGTCGCGATCCTCGTGACCCTGGCGTGGCCGGCTGCTGGCGACGTCGCCTGGGTGCTGCGGCTGGTGCACGCTGGCGCGGATTGCTTTCGCCTCAATGCTGCCCACGACGGCCCGGTCCAGTGGCGCAAAATGGCCGACGCAGTGCGCGCGGCGGGCGAGCGGACCGGTCGGCGGCTGGCGATCCTGGTCGATCTGCCCGGTCCCAAGCTGCGCACCGGCCCCCTGGCTGAGGGACCCAAGCCGGCGCACTGGCGGCCCGAGCGCGACGATCGCGGCAACATCACCGGCCCTGGCAAGGTCGCCCTTGTGCGGCCGGGCCAGGCCACCCGCGGTCCCCACGTGGTGTTGCCGCCGGCCATGCTCCGCCAGTTGCAGCCGGACGACCTGCTGCAGTTTCGAGACCTTCGCGACAAGAAGCGCGAACTGCGGGTGACCGGTTCCGGCGCGGCCGATTTGTGGCGCGGCGCTTTCCTTGCCGACGGCATCGACCTGCTGTGGCGGCGCGGACAGGAGCATCTCAGCACTGCGACGTTGCGCGGCGTGGTCGGCCGGCGTCCGGCGATCGCGCTGCGCACAGGCGACCGGCTGCTGTTGCGCGGCGACGAGGAACCCGCCGACCCGGGCGTGCGCTCGGCCACCGGCAGCTGGGTGTCGCCGCCCGCGATCGGCTGCACCGAACCGCAGATCGTGCGCGACCTGGCCAAGGGCGAGCGGGTGCTGTTCGACGACGGCCACCTGGAGGCGGTGGTCGAGCGCACGGGACCCGAGGGCGCGCTCCTGCACGTGGTGCGCACCCAAGGCGGTGTGTTCAAGCTGCGCGGCGACGCGGGGATCAACGTGCCCGACACGCGGCTGCGGGTGCCGGCCATCGGGCCCGCCGACCGCGAGGCGCTGCGTTTCGCCGTGGGGCACGCCGACATGGTCGGCCTGTCGTTCGTGCGCACCGCGGCCGACGTCGAGAGCCTGCACGCAGCGATGGACGCTTGCGGCGGTCATCGGCTGGGTGTGGTGCTCAAGATCGAGACGCATTCGGCGTTTGCGCACCTGCCCTCGGTATTGCTGGCCGCCATGCGCCGCCACCCGGTCGGCGTGATGATCGCGCGCGGCGATCTCGCCGTGGAACTGGGCTTCGAGCGCCTGGCGGAGGTGCAGGAAGAGATCCTTTGGTTCAGCGAGGCTGCCCACTTGCCGGTCATCTGGGCCACGCAGGTGCTCGACACCTTGGCGCGCACAGGGCAGCCGTCGCGGGCCGAGGTGACCGATGCGGCGATGGCGGTGCGCGCCGAATGCGTGATGCTCAACAAGGGCGACCACATCGAGCAAGCGGTGGCGACGCTTGGCCGCATCCTTCACAAGATGGAGCAGCACCAATACAAGAAGCGCCAACTCTACCGGCAGTTGAGCGCTGCGACATTGCGCAGGGGACCGCGCGTGGGCTGACGGCGGCTATTCGAGAATGACGCGGGTCAGCGGGTCGGGCGCCTGTACGTCGGGCACCGGCTCCAGGTGCGTTTCGTCGGCAGGGTCGAGGCGCTCCTCCCGCTCGGGTTCTTCGACCAGGTCGTAGGGTTCGTCGAGATCGGCCTCGTCTCCGGTTCGAACGGGATCGTGCTCCCCTTGTTGCGCACCTTGTCCGTCGACCGAGCCGAGGATCATGGCCTGCATCCGTTTGATGACGGGCATCAGGACCTTCTCGCCGTGGTTGCGCAGGCGGGTCTGGTCGGGCTCGGGCAGCTTGCTCAGGTCGAGCTTGGCCGCGCGCTGTGCCATGCGCGAGGCCTCGGCGGCGAACGCGGCCTTGAAGGCTTCGGCCGCCGCCGTGGTACGCCCACTGCGGTCGAAAACGCCCAGCAGGCGCTCGAGCGTGCCGCGGAATTCTTCGATCATCGCAAAGCCCTCGGCGACTTCGGGGCTCATCGGCAGTCCGTCGGGTCCGACGGGCAGCGCGGCCACCTGCGGCATGCCCTTGAGGGGCGGCAGATAGCCGGGCAGCTTGAGGTCGACCGCCTTGTCTGGGGGCGCATCCGCGGGTTCGGGGGGCGCATCGACGGGTTCGGGGGGCGCATCGACGGCTGGGACCCGCCCGCCCAGTGCCGCGGCGGCCGGCTCGTCCGCGGGTGATTCGTCGACGGCCGCCGGTTGGGCGCGGGCTGGGCCGGGCTCGAAAAGGATGGCGCCGACGGCCAGGGCGTTCGCGGCGACCACGGCGCCAAGCAGCCCCAGCCAGTGCCGTGCGAAAAACCCCGCCTCGGAACCTGCGACGCTGCGAGCCATGGGGAGCCTGTCTTTGCGCCAGCGGGCGCTGTGCTGGGTCGGACGCGCGGTGTGCCTGTGCGGTTCACGGCCCTTGGAACGGCCGGGGCGGCGCGCTACCCTGCCAACCCCCAACGCCGCAGCCCGGTCCGACATGCCCGCCTCCATGAAAAAACGTGTGCCCTGGTGCGCCATCGTGCTGGGCTGTCTTCCCGTTGCAGCCGGCGCCGCCCAGTGGGAGCGCCATGGCACCGAGGACGGCGTGCTGCTGGAGTCGCGCCAAGTCGAGGGGTCGAGCCTGCCTGAGTTTCGCGGCAGCGCGACGTTGGCCGCGCCGATTCTCGAAATTGCGGCGGTCATCGACGACCTCGATCGGTTCTGCCAGTGGCAGAAGCGCTGCGTGGGCGCCCGACAGTTGCAGCGCACCAGCGACACCGAGCGCATCTTCTACACCCGCACCGAAGCCCCGTGGCCGCTGCAGGACCGCGACACCGTGCTGCGCGGCAAGGTCAGCGGCCTCGGCGACAACCTCGACGTCGTGGTGCGCTTCGACCACCTGCACGACCCGCGTTTCCCGCCCTACCCCGGCGTGGTGCGCATGCCGACCGGCAGCGGCCACTTTCGCATGACCCGGGTCGACGACGACCACACCCGCGTCGAGTACCAGGTGCGCGCCGATCCGGGCGGATGGGTGCCGGCGTGGGCGGCGCGGCTGAGCGCCCGACAAGTGCCGCGCGACACGCTGGCTGGCCTGCGCCGGCACTTGCCTGCCGTGCGCGGGCGCTACGCAGAATTTATCGAGAAGTGGCGCACCAAGCCGTCCCCCTGACCCCGCGCCGCCAAGCGACCCCGCAGTCCAGCGCCTTGATCGGCCCGTGTGCGCCACGGGGCGACGAGGTCTGTGGGACGCCGTCGGCTACTCGACGCAATCGGGCTTGTCCGAATCGGGACAGCGAAAGCGCACGTGGAAATGGTCGGCGTGACCGGAAGCGTGGCGAATCAGGCCCCTGGGCACGCCCGGTCCCGCCGGGTACTGGAACACCGGGTCGAGTTGCGCCTCGGTGTAGCCGACGTCGATCAGCCCCTGGTAGAGCGTGGCCTGCAACTCGTAGTCCATGAACACGAACCCGAGCCTGCCGGTGGCGAGCATCGCTTCGAGCACGGTCCACAAGCGCTCGGCGTCAAGGTTGGCGCCGGTGGCAGGCAAGAACTGCCTGGGGGGCGCCCGAACGGTGAGGGGATAGCCGATGTCGGCGTCGCGGCCCGATTGATGGCTCTTGTGTGGCGGGTACGGACCGCCGTCCGCTTTGGAGAGCGCACCGATGACCAGCGGGGGGCTGCCCGGAAACTGCGCCGCCATCTGGCCCGAGGCCCATTGCAGCAGCGCCACCGTTTCGTCGGTGGCGTAGCCGTTCTTGTTGGTCGAGACGTAGCCGGGTCCGATCAAGGCGATGCGGCACGGGCTGTGCAGGCTGCCCGAGGTCACCTGGCCGAGCGACCGCGACGGGCCATCGCGATCGGCTTGGTTGGCGCAGCGCGGCGCGGGCAGGGAGAATTCCCCCAATTGCGGGCGTTCCAAGCCGCCCGACCGGGCCTTGGGGCGCAGCGGCACACGGATCCGCGGGATGGGTTCGAGCGCGCTGTCGGCCACGCCGTCGTCCAGCGCTTCGTCGTCGGCGAACTCCATGCGGTCGATGCCGGCGTCGCGCTCGGGCGCGCTGCACGCGGCGATCGCCACCAGGCTGGCGACCGCGTTTTCAGCCCACCGGCGCGGGCACATCGGCAAAGCGGGCGTTGCGATGGTTGACCGTGACCCGGCCCAGGCGCAGCGCGCGCACGTGGTCGGCCAGGGCCTCGGCCAGCGCCACCGACCGGTGCTGGCCGCCGGTGCAGCCGACGGCGACGGTGACCAGGGCGCGCCCCTCCTGGGCGTGCAACGGCAGGCTCAGGTCCAGCAGTGCGGCCATGCGCTCCAGGGCTTGCTGGCCGCCTCGGGCCCGCACGAACTCGGCCACGGCGGGGTCGCGACCCGAGAGCGGCTGCAATTGCGGGACGAAATACGGGTTGTCGACGAAGCGCACGTCGAACACGTAGTCGGCGTCGCGCGGCAGGCCGTACTTGAAGCCGAACGACTCGAGGGCGACCAACAGGCGCACGTCGCCGGACACCTCAGGCTCGAACACGCGCTGCACATAGCGCTTGAGTTGGTGCACGTTCATGTCCGAGGTGTCGACGTGCAGCGTCGTGCGTTCGCGCACGTCGAGCATGGTCCGCCGTTCCAGCGCGATCGCCTCGGTGATGGTGCCGGCCTGCCACACCGGGTGCTTGCGACGCGTCTCGGCAAAGCGGCGCACCAGCACGTCGTCCGCGCAGTCCAGGAACACCAGTTCGGGCTGCACACCCGTCCGCCGCAAGGTGTCCAGCGCTTCGTCGAGGTCCCCGAGCAGGCTGCCCGCGCGGATGTCGATGCCGACCGCCACGGGCGCCGCGATGAGGCGTTCCGCCATGGTCTCGACCAGCCCCGGCAGCAGCGCCGCGGGCAGGTTGTCGACGCAGTAGTAGCCGAGGTCCTCCAGCGCGCGCAGGCAAGTCGACCGACCTGACCCGCTGATGCCGGTCACCACCACCACACGGCTGCTGCTGGGCATGCGGTCCCCGTCTCAGTAGGTGCGGCGCCGCCTGGACGACGACTCAATGCCCATCTGTTCTCGGTACTTGGCCACTGTGCGCCGCGCGATGGTCATAGGCGCGACCGGTTTGAGGCTGTCGACCTGATTCTCGCTCGCGGTCAGTCGGGCCAGCATCCGACCGCGATCCCACTCGCCTTGCAGGATCTCGGCGATCTCCTGGTCCGACAGCGGCGCCGCAACGATTTCCTTGTCGATGAGCTTCTTGACCGCTTGGCGCACCGCTTCGGCCGCCATGTCGTCGCCCGTGCCTTGGGCGGAAATCCGCGCCCCAAAGAAGTATTTGAGCTCGAAAATCCCCTGCGGGGTATGCACGAACTTGTTGGTGGTCACGCGCGACACCGTCGACTCGTGCAGCTTGACCTTCTCGGCGACGTCGCGAAGCACCAGGGGCCGCAGCTTGTCGACTCCAAAGTCCAGGAACGGCCGTTGCGACTCCATGATCGCCTCGGTCACGCGCTGGATGGTGCTCTGGCGCTGGTGGATCGAGCGGATCATCCACTGGGCGGCGCGCAGTCTTTCGTGCAGGAACTCCTTGGCTTGCTCGCCCTGGGCGGTCGGTCTCTCGCCCTTGCCGTTTTCGAGCACGTGCTGGTAGTAGCCGGCGATGCGCAGCTTGGGCAGACCGTCCTCGTTGAGGACCACCGCATAGTCATCGCCGAGCTTGACCACGAAGACATCGGGCGTGATGTAGCGCGCTGTCTCGCCGGTGAAGCGCCGGCCTGGTCGCGGCTCCAGGGTCGCCAGCACCCGCAAGAGCGCTTCGAGTTCGTCGGGCGACACGCGCAGATCGCGGCGGATGGCGCCGTACTCGCGGGCCTCGATGTTGGGCAGGTGTACGTCGATGAGGCGCTGGAGCGCCGTGTCGTCCGGGTGCAGCACGCGCGCCTGGACGGCGAGGCACTGTCGGACGTCGGCGCTGGCCACGCCCAGCGGTTCCAAGCCTTGGACCAAGGCGAGGACTTGCAGGACTTCGGGCAGGGAGCAGCCGACCGCGTCGGCGATGCCTTGCAGGGAATTGGCGACGAAGCACTCGGTGTCGCAACCTGCGAGATCACCCTTGCGCATCCAGGCTTCCAGTTGCGGATCGGTCAGCCAGTACAAACTGAAGCCGTCGGCGCGATCCTGCACATCGAGGCCGGCCGCAAGGGCCTCGGCTCGCAGGGCATCGCGGGCCGTCCGGGGGCCCCCTGCGACATCGAGGCGCGTCGGTCGCAGGTAGCCGTCGTCGTCCAGGTTGCCGATGATCTCGTCGACGATCGCCATCTGGCAGGCGTCGAGGCGGGCCGACGCCAGTTGTTCGATCAGGGATTCACCCAGCGTGCTCGCGCGCGTCAACGTCTGGGCCAGCGAGTGGCGCTCGTCCTCCGTGTCGCGGTAGGCGCCCACGCCCTCGGTCGGGGCGCGCGCGAGATCGGTGAAGTAGTCCTGCCAGTCCACCTCGGTGCGCTGCGGCGGCTCCGGGGGCGACTCGAGATCGGTCACCTGACCATCGCCGCTGGTCATCGCGCTCTGGATCTCGCCTGGCGCGTCGCTCGCGGGCACTTCCTCCAGCACCGGGTTGGTCTCCAGCGCTTCGGCGATGCTCTCGACCAATTCGGCGCGCGACAGCTGCAAGAGCTTGATCGCTTGCTGCAACTGCGCCGTCATGACCAGTCGCTGGTCCATGCCGACGCGCACGTTCAGGTTGGTCTTGAAATCCATGCAGCGTGCTTCAGCGATCCCATGTGGCGGCGTCGACACGGCGCTGTCGCCTGCGCGCCAGCGGGGCCGGGTGGTTCAACGGCTGAAAAATGCGAACCATTCCACCGTCGTATTGGCTGCGGCCAGCGCACGGCGGGCGCAGCATACTGGCAGGGCGTCGCGGCCCGCAAGCAATTTTCGTGCCGGAAATGCCACGCTGCGACGCCGGCCAAGAAAAAAGTGATCACGCCACCGCGTCGTCGCCGCCGAAGGTAGGGTCGCCCGAACCCGACTGCGCGGTGTCTGCCCCGCGCACACGCATTTTCACCTTGACACGCGAGGCGCTTTGCGCGACGGTGCGACCGATGGGTTCGGCCCTTGGGGCGGCCGTTGCCTGTCGCGATCGCGCGGCGCGCACTGGTGGCGGGCACCGGTACGCAGCGCGATGCCACGCAGCCGACTGCACAACCTCGCTTGGCAGTTCCGCGGCGCCTCGGGTTGGCCGCGGGTCGTCCTGGCGCGGCCGGCCGGCACCACCGCAGGCGAGGTCCTTGCCGTGACACGCACACCCACACTGCGCCACCGGTTGCCGGTTGCAGTCGCCTGCGCCGCCTGGCTCGGCCTGGCGGCGGCGAGCGCCTTGGCTGAGGTCGGCCCACCTACCAGCGCCGCGCCGTACTGCCCCATCGATCCGCCCTTGCTCGACGCCGCCGCCCACCTGCGCGCCGCCAGCCTCGACGTGCGCGGGACGCCGCCCAGTATCGACGAATACGATGCCCTGCCGGCCGCGGCGAAGATGACGCCCGAGGCCACACTGGACGCTTGGCTCAAATCGCCGGCCTGGGCCCAGCGGGCGGTGCGCCGCCACCGCGATCTGCTGTGGAACAGCCTGGCGAACCTGTCAGGGCGGCTGATGCCGCCTTCGTCGAACTTGGGGGTGACGTACGGCCTCTACTACCGGTCGCTGGCGGCGCCCGCGGTGCGCGGCGGCACGGTGCCGTGCCTGGACGAACCGGTGACGTTGACCGACAACGGCGACATCGTGTTCAAGGCCCAGCCCGACGGGACCAAGAAAGAGGGGTATGTGCTGGTCAATCCGTACTGGAATCCCACGGCGACGATCAAGGTCTGCGCCTTCGACGCCCAGGACAACGAGACCAGCCCCAATGGCACCTACTGCGGCGCGACCGGCGCGCTTGCGGATCTGGCATGTGGCTGCGGCCCCAACCTGCGATTCTGCATAGGCGGCGGCGCGGGCGGCGTGCTGGTCGAGAGCCTCGCGGCTTCGCTCGATCGCCAGATCCAGATGTGGGCCGAGCAGGGCCGGCCCTACACCGACCTGCTCACCGAGAAGGTGCTGTGGGTCAACGGCCCGATCGTGCACTACCTCAAGTTCCAGGCCAAGACGCCGGGCCAGTTGCGCTTGGTGCCCTACGCCATCAACGTCGCCAAGTTGCCGGATCTGCAGTGGACGGCCAAGGACACCTGGGCCCCGGTCTTGCTCGACGACGGCCACGCCGGGATCCTGACCCACCCGGCCTTCCTGCTGCGGTTCCAGACCCAGAGGGCGCGCGCCAACCGCTTCTTCAACGTGTTCCTGTGCCAGCCGTTCCAGGCCCCGGACACCGGCATCCCCGTCGATGGCATCAGCGCGGTCCAGGAACCCGACCTGCAAAAGCGCGCCGGTTGCAAGTATTGCCACGTGTTGCTCGAACCCGCGGCCGGGTTCTGGGGGCGCTGGACGCCGTATGGCGCCGGTTTCCTGGACCCCACGACGTTCCCGCCCCAGCGCGACGACTGCCTGACCTGTGCGTTGACCGGCGCCGGGTGCAGCACCGAGTGCAAGCTTTTCTACTTGACCAAGGCCTATGCCCCGCCCGAGAAGCCGTGGCTCGGGTGGCTCATCAGCTACAACTACGCCCAACCGCAACACCTCAAGCACATCGACCAAGGGCCGACCCTGCTGGTCAAGACGGCGCTGGCCGACAACCGGTTGCCGCGCTGCGTTGCGCGCACGACCGCAGAGTGGCTGCTCGGCCGCGGCTTGGTCGCCGACGAAGCCCCATGGGCCGACCAGTTGGCGGTGCAGTTCGCCACCAGCAACTACGACTACCGCAAGCTCGTCAAGTCGGTCGTGCTGTCCGACGCATACCGGAGGGCGCCATGAACCGTTCCGTGCGCACTGTGCGCAGTGCAATGGTTGGCCTTGGTCTGGTCGCTGCGTGCGCCCAGTCACCTGAGTCCGCCCTGTCGCCGAAGGCCCCGCCGCTCGGCGGTCTGCCGGCGGTTGCGGTCGCGCCGCGCTTGGAGGCGCCAGCGGCGATTCCCCAGCACACCTGGCAGCAGTTGCCGGCCGGCCACGCGGCCATCGAATCCTGGAGCCCGGCCCGGCGCGACCAGGTGGCGACGCGCGCGGACCCGCGCGGGCTGCTCGGCGACACGCTGTCGACCGACGCCCAGTTGGGCGCGGGCGTCCAGGTGGCGCTGATGCCCGATCCCGAGATGCCGACACGCCAGCGCAAGCGCTTGAACATCGACCAGTTGGACGCGGCGCTGGTCCAGGCCTCGGGCGGGATCGGCTGGACGGCCGCCGGCAAGAACCAGTTCCAGGTGCTGGCGCTGACGCTCGGCAAGCCCGACTACGTCGACATGACCCAAGAGGACCTGACGGCCTCGACGCTTTTCCAGAAGTTTCTGGGCGACGCCGCCGCCAGCATCTGCACCAAACTGGTCGTTGCAGACGCCAAGGCCGCTGCCGACCAGCGGGTGTTCTTCGTCAAGGCCGAGCCGACGGCCAGCCCGACCAAGGACGCGGCGGCCATCCAGGCCAACCTCGCCTACTTGGTCAAGCGCTGGCACGGCCGGTCGCTGGCGCCCAATTCGGCCGAGATCGCGCAGTGGCAGTTCCTGCTCGCCAGCGCGCAAAAGGTCAGCACGCCGGCCGAGGGCTGGCAGGCCGTGTGCGTGGCGTTGGCAACCCACCCGCATTTCTACACCTACTGAAGTGCCCGCCGCCCGAGCGCGGCTTGCCGAAACTGCGGCCCCGACCGCTCCGAGGGAAGGCACCATGGCAGCCTGCGAACACCCCCAACACCGCGCCCACCTGCTGCGGCACCATGCGGACCCTGAGCGGCCGGGCGGCCCGAGCCGGCGCGACCTCTTGCGCCTGGGCCTGTTCGGCGGCGCGGTCACTGCGGCCTTCGGTTCGTCTGGACTGTGGTCGAGCCTGGCGCACGCGGTCGAAAACGGCCCACCCGTGGCCAAGGTCAAGGACCGCTATTTCCTGTTTCTCTATTTTCCCGGCGCCTGGGACATCCTGCAATCGCTCGATCCGCGCGACCCCGTGGCCTTCAACGAGGGCAACGTCGCCAAGACCAACATCCTGCCGGGCTACGACAAGCTCAAGAGTGGCACGCAGCAGACCAACAAGCCGGTGTGGGTGCCCGACGCAAAGGGCCAACCGGTGCTGCTCGGCGCGCAACTGGGCAGCGTCATCGACCAGTTCAAGAAGGGCCGGGTCAGCCTGGTGCGCGGCATCTCGATGGACACCCTGACCCACGAGGTCGGGCGCCGCCGCTTCATCACCGCCAAGCCTCCGAGCGGCCTTCTGGCGCGCGGGTCGTCGTGTGCGACCTGGCTGTCGACGCTGCTCGGCGAAAAAGAGATCGTGCCCAACCTGGCCCTGCGCTTTGAGAGCTACAACGTCGACCAGCCCAACTATGCAAGCGGGCTCAAGGTGTCGTCGGTGGCCGACCTGGTGCGTGCGCTCAAGCAAAGCCCCGACGCGCTGGGCGCCAAGTCGTCGGCGTTGGTCGACGCGTTCCTCGCCCAGCAGGCGGCGTGCCCGTCGGCGGCCGCGCGCGCGTCGTGGTCGGTGGCCGAGGCGTCGCGGCTCAAGGGTAAGCAGATGACCGCCGGAGGTCTGGACAAGCTTTTCGAGTTCCAGGCCAAGACGCCCGAGATGGAAAAGGTCCGCGGCCACTACGGCATCAGCGCCACCGACCCTGGGGCGATGAGTTCGCTGCCGGCCCAGGCGGCGATGGCGGTGACGGCGCTCACCTCCGGGGTGTCGCGGGTGGTCAGCGCGACGTTGAGCGACGGCCTCGACACCCACTTTGAGGACTGGACCTCACAACAGTGCCCGCGCCAGCTCGCGGGCTTTGAACTCGTGTCGAAGATCCTCGACGACCTGGCGAGCAAGCCGTTTGGCGATCAAAGCGGCGACAGTTGGCTCGACCACGTGACTGTGCTGGTGTTTTCGGAATTCTCGCGTTCACCGACGCTCAACCAGTACACCGGCCGCGACCACCACCTGACCAACGCGTGCCTGGTCGGCGGGGCGGGCATCGTCGGCGGCCGGGTGTTCGGCGCCAGCTCCGATGTGGCGATGGCCCCGACGGCGGCCAGTCTCAAGACCGGCATGCCGCAGCCGGGCGGCGAGATCGTCAAGCCCGAGCACATCTACATGGCGTTCCAACACCAACTGGGCATCGGCGGCGATCCGTACGACTTGCGCGTGGGCCCGTTGACGGCGATCCTCAAGGTGTAGGCAGAGGACGCCGACCGCCACCACCATCGAGATTTTGTACGACAATCCGGGGTGGCTGGCCGTCGACAAGCCCGCGGGCGTGCCGACCATTGCCGATCGCTTGGGGTCGGACAGCGTGCACGCGCACCTCGAGCGGCAACTGGGTCACCGGTTGCTGGTGGTGCATCGGCTCGATCGCGAAGTCACCGGCCTGTTGCTGTTTGCCCGCGACGCGCCGACCCACCGCGCCCTGTCGATGGCCTTCGAGGACCGCCGGGTTCGCAAACGCTACGAGGCGTGGTGCGAGGGCACGCCCGTCTGGCGGACGGCGCACTGGGACGACACGCTCCTGCGCGGCAAGAAGCGGGCCTATGTCCACCCGGCCGGCAAGCGCGCCATCACCGACGCCGCGCTGGCGGGCGAAGGACCGTGCGGTTGGACCCGCGTCGATCTCTGGCCGCGCACCGGGCGCAGCCACCAACTGCGGGTCCACCTCGCCAATGCGGGGCTGCCCATCGTCGGCGACGCGCTCTACGGGGCCAAGGCGCCGTTCCTGGCCAGCGAGATTGCGCTGCGCGCCGTGGAATTGGTCTTCGCCGCAGGCGTATTGGGCAGCGACGAAGTGCACCTCGCGGCGCGCGGCCTGGACAGCCGCTGGCCGGTCAGCGCCCCGCCGTGACCACCCGCTGCCGGCCGTCGGCCCGAGCTTCGACCACCACCGTGCCGTCCCAACCGGTGCCGTAGAGCGCCGCCTCGATGCGCGCCGGTTCGAAGGTCTCGCCGCGCACGCCGACCTTGACATCGATCGGCTTGCGGCGCCGCACGATGACCTCGGCCAGCATCTGCACGATCTCGCGGCGCGGGTGGCCGTATTTCCACGCCGACCACGTCATCTGCCAGTTGGCAGGGCCCATCGAGAACACCGCGACCTCGGGCGTCATCGCCGCGCACAACTCGGGCAGGGTGCCGTTGATGGAGCCGTGGTGACCGACCTGATACAGGTCGATGTCCAACAGGCCCGACGGCGACCAGCGCCGCAAAAGGTCTTTGATCGCAGGTTCTTCCAGATCGCCGGCGAACAGGCCGCTCGCCCTGCCGTAGGCCACGCGCACCACCACGCTGTGGTTGTTGTTGTTCTGGAACGGGGTCTTGCCAAAGCGCATGCCCGGCCAGCCCGGGTCGCTGCCGACCTGGCCCCACAAGGCGGCGATGTGCGGATCCACCCCTTCGCAGCGCAGCGGATCGACGATGGGGTCGTGCAGGCCCGTCGCGCTGACGATGTCGGCCAGGAACACGGCGCGATAGTGCACGTCGCTGTGCGATTCGGCCCAATCCTGCATGAATTTCTGGCCGTCGGCGCCCGAGCCGTAGGTCTGCCCGTTGTCGACGAGGTTGCGGACGCGGTACCCCTCGAGCACCGTTTCGACACCGCGGGTGTGGTCGACGTGCGGGTGGGTCAGCAGCAAGAGGTCGAGCGTCCGGCCGAGGTCCCGCCGCCGCTCGAAGAAGGCGTCGAGGTAGGCGCGCAAAGCGGCATTGCTGTCAAAGCGCTCGTCCAGTTCGCCGCCGGTGTCGAAAAGCGCGGCGCCGCAGGGGAACTCGTGCAGGACTGCCAGGCCCTGGCCGACGTCGACGAAATGCGCGCGCCACACCTCCTTTGTGTCTTCGGCCCGCAGTTCGGCGTTCAGCTGCGCGGTGGTGTGGACCAGCTTGGGCGACGCTGTGCGCTGGGCCGCGGTACAGGCGGCCAGGCCGACGGCCAGCAACGCGAGCACGCCCTGGGACCCGCGACACGAATGGAACGACGGCATGGCAGGTCCGTTGCGCAAAAACGCCGGCGCCGGCGGGCCTTGGAAGACCGCGCCGGCGTCAGCCGTGGATCAGCTTGCGCTGGGCAGGTGCCTAGCCGCGCTCGAGCTTCTCGACCGCCAGCTCAAGCTCTTCGACGTTGACGTCGGTGCCCTTGCCGTCCAGGGTGAAGCCCTTCCACTTGGTCGGCCACGCTTCGAAGAAGTTGTAGCGCATGACTTCCGAGCCGTCGTCCGCGCACAGGATGACCGAGCCCGACTTGCGCTGCACCTTGCCCTCGACGACGGCCTTGCGCCATTCCCAGAGTTCGGTGTTGTTGATGTAGCCGCGCTTGAACGTGATGTTCGAGTACTTGGTGCGGCCCGGGCGCTTGCGCAGCACGATGTCGTCGCCGTCCTGGTACTCGATGATCTCGGTCTCGCTGTCCAGGCCTTCCACGTTGCGGAACGCGCCCTGGGTCACGCCTTCGATCTCGATCTTGAAGTTGAAGTTGCCGATGTGGTCGAATGCACGCCGATTTGGCATGGGACACCCCGAATGGCCGCCCCCTTCGAGAGCAGGCCGAATGGTTTTCGCTTACCGCTGCTGCAGCCGTCGAACTGGCGCGGGGCCGGTCAGGGGATGCTGCAGATTTGCGACCGCTTGCGACTTGCCGCGCGCCGCTGTGCCCGCTGTGGGTGCCTGGTGCGCCTTTGCGCCCTCGGCCACCTGCGGACGAGGCGAACTTACCCGATTCGCAATGGACCGACAAGGCGCAGTTTTGGGGTCCGCACACCGCGCACACCCAGGTGGGGCCTACATGCCCCGGGGCACCACCAGCACCGGCACCTTGGCGTGGCGCACCACGCGGTCGGTGTTCGAGCCCATCAAGAACAGGGCCAGGCCGCTCAGCCCGTGCGCGCCCATCACGATGAGATCGGCGTGGACGTCGTCGGCGCGGCGCAGGATTTCGGCAGCCGGCTGGCCGCACGCGGTGGCGCAGCCGATGGTGATCGTCCGGTTGCGGCCGGCCATCTCCAGCCACTGCTGAAGGCGCGCGCGCGCCCGGGCATCGACGTCGCGGTGCGCTTCGGGGCTGGCCATCACGAAGCCATCGGGCAGCACGTAGCCGGGCACCGGATAGACGTGCAGCATCTCGAGCTTGGCGCCGTAGCGTTCGGCAAGTTCTGCGGCCCATTGCAAGGCCGCCTGCGCGCTGTCGGAGAAATCGACCGGAACAAGGATCTGCCTGACCTGCATTGCGCCCTCCGTGGGTGGGCCTCCGTGGCCTGGGACCAAGGTAGCAGCCACCGTGCGATCGCGCCGCGGCCGCTGGCGCGGATTGCGCCCTCAAGGTCGCAGAACTGTCACGCGTTGTCCGTGGGCCGCGCGATCATGCAGGTCTGGGCCGCTCGGCGCGCAACATGTTGGGCGCATGGAACACCGTGGCGTCGCCCGCGCGTTCGGTCAGCCGGCCGTTGCGCCACAAGCCGACGCGCTCGAGCCAGGCCTCGAATTCGGGCGCGGGACGCAACCCGTAGAGTTCACGCAGTTGCGCGTTGTTGTGGAAGCTCGTGGTGTTGTAGTTCAGCATCACGTCGTCGCCGAGCGGGATGCCCATCAGGTAGTTGACGCCGGCCGTGGCCAGCAGCATCTCCAAGCACTCCTGGTCGTCCTGGTCGCTGTCGGCGTGGTTGGTGTAGCACACGTCGGTGCCCATCGAGATGCCGAGCAGCTTGCCCATGAAGTGATCTTCAAGGCCGGCGCGGGCGATCTGCTTGCCGTTTTGCAGGTACTCTGGACCGATGAAGCCGACGACGCTGTTGACCAGGAATGGCTCGTAGCGGCGGGCAAAGCCGTAGGTGCGCGCCTCCATGGTGGTCTGGTCGGTGTCGTAGTGGGCGTTGGCCGACAGCGCCGTGCCCTGGCCGGTCTCGAAGTACATGACGTGCGGTCCCTGCGCCGATCCTTCGCGCCGGGTCAGGTCGTACGCCTCGTCGATGAGCGCCACCGAGATGCCGAAGTTGCGGTTGGCCTTTTCGGTGCCAGCGAGCGACTGGAAACACAGGTCCACGGGCGCCTGGAAGCGGCGGATGGCGTCCATCTGCACCGCGACGTGGGCGAGTACGCACACCTGCGTCGGGATGCGGTGCTGGCGCATCAGGTCTTTGACCGCGTGCAGGATCGCCGCAGTGTTCTGGGTGCTCTCCGTCGCCGGGTTGATGCCGATGACCGCGTCGCCGTTGCCGTACGACAGGCCATCTTTGACCGCCGCAAGGATGCCCGGCACGTCGTCGACCGGATGGTTGGGTTGCAGGCGCGAGCTGATTCGACCCGAGAGCCCAATGGTGTTGTTGCAGCGCCGCACCACGCGGGCCTTCTTGCCGGCCACCGCGAGGTCCATCGACGACATGAGCTTGCACACCGCCGACGCCATCTCTGGGGTGAGCCCCGGCGTGACGGCCGCCACGTCTTGCCCGCTGGTGCGGCGGTCGAGCAGCCACTCGCGCAACTGGCCGACGGTCCAGGCGTGCACCCGCTGGTAGGCGCGCGCGTCGAGGTCGTCGACGACAAGCCGCGTAATCTCGTCGGACTCGTACGGAACCGACGGGTGCTCGTAGAGATCGCGCAGCTGCAGGTCGGCCACGACCCGCTTGGCCGCCACCCGCTCGGACGTCGATCGCGCCGCCAGCCCGGCCGCGCGGTCGCCCGACTTCTCTTCGCTGGCGCGGTTGAGCGCGTCCTTGACGCCCGCGAAGGTGTAGGTCTGGCCGTGGACGGTGGCGCTCAACTTCATGCGGCGATGCTAGGGTACTTTGCGCGGGACGCCAACGGTGGGCGGGTCCGCCGCGCCTACTTCTTGCTTGAGCAGACCTTCTGGGCACCGGCGGTAAAGACGCCAGTCACGCCCGACACGCAAAAGGGCTGATTGGGGTTGATCTTGCCGCAGTCGCTGTCGGTCTTGCAGGTCACGCCGCACTCGCTGCCAGAGCCGCTGGCCGCCTTGATGCACGTGAAGTACAGCCCCTTGGTGTCGTCGTTGTCGTTGCTGCACACCGAGGTCGGCCCGCCGCACGAGCACTGCTTGGTGCACACGCCGGTCGTGGACGATTTGCCCTGCTGCATCGCCGACTTGGTGCAGGTGCCGTACTTGCACTGGCTGTTGTCGGTGCAGCCGACGCCGTGCAGTAGCCCATTGGCGTTGGAGACGACCGGCGACGAGAACGGACATTGTCCATCGGCCGGGGCCGTGGTTGTGGTGCACGCAAGCGCCGACGCGGTCAGCAGCAGGGCCAGGATCTTCACGGGGCCTCCGGTCAGTTGCACAAGGTGTTGCAGGGTTTCTTGTAGCGGTCGCAACTCCAGCCGATGGTCGTGTCGTCCAGGTTGATCCACTGGTCGGCCTTGGGCTGGTAGCGCCACACGTCGCGCAGCACGCCGCAGTCGCTCTTGCCGCCGAACATCCACAGGTTGCCCTGGGCGTCGGCTGTCAGCCCCATGGCTTCGCGGCGCTCGGGTGAATCTTTGTCGACCAGCATGAAGTCGGGCGGGAAATCGCAAAACGCGTGGGCAGGCTTGTGGACGACGTCGGGGTTGGCGTTGGCGCCGAGATCGCCCTTGCGCAGCTGGTTCCAGGCCAGCTTGGCCGTGTCGAAGGTCCACAGATCGTTGCGGTTGCCCACCGCGCCGTCGTCGTGGCCGCCGAAAAGCCAGATCGCGGGGCTGTCGGGCGCAGGAGCCATGCCGGCTTTGATGCGGGCCATGGGGGCTTGCCCTTCGATCGCGGACCAAGCCAGGGTCGTCAGGTCGAGCACGAAGGTGTCGCCGAAGAACGGCCCCTGAAAGGCGTTGACACCGCCGCCCCCGTACACGACCAGCACTTTGCCGTCGTCGCTGACCGCGCAACTGTGGAAAAGACGCGCGCTCGGCGCTTTGCCGGTCGTGGTCGGCTTGGCCCACTGGGCGCTGCTGGTGTCGTAGGACCACAAGTCGGCGAGCGGCGTGAACTGCAGGCCACTGGTCGAACTGTTGCCGCCGAACACCCATAGCTTTTGGGTCTGTCGCTGGTAGCCCATGCAGCTGTTCGATCGGGCCGAGGGTCCGGCCTTGCCTTCGTCGACCAGCAGCATTTGGCCGTCGGACCCGCCGTAGCGCCACAAGTCGTTGTAGTTGGTGTAGGGGCCGCTGTTGGTCTTGCGGTAGCGGCCCCCGAACAGCCACAGCGCGTCGTGGTCGCGGTCATAGGCCTGCGCGGCGCGCGCCCGCGGCGGTGGCATCGTCGCGGACTTGGGGGCCTCCCAGCCCTTGCACGGATCGAACAGGTGGGCGTCGCTGGTGTATTTGGGGTTGGCTTGGCACTGGATGGGCGCACCTTCGTCGCCATACAGGACCACGAGTTTGCCGCCGACGTAGCCCGCTGCGACGTCGCCGCGCGGCGAGGGCCCGCCCGATGGGTCGGCCTCGCACACGGCGGCGGTTTCCGCGCTCGCGTCCGCGCTGGTGGCGGCGCCGTCGCTGCCCTGACCGCGATTGGCGCCCGCCTCGGTCGAGCTGGCTGCGTCGCTGCTGGCGCCGCTGCTGGCGTCGCTGCAAGACTGGCACAGGCCGGCTGCGCAACAGCGTCCGGCGGGGCAGGTGCCGTCCTTGGCGCAGGCGACGACCGTGACTTGCTGGGCCGGTTCGGTGCGGCAGCCGATCGTCGCGAGCGCACAAGCCACCGCGTAGAACAGATAGGCAAGGCTCGTGGGTTGGTTCATCCTGCACCTGCGCCGCGCTGAGCTGCCGGCGATCGCTGCGCGGCGTCGCGCAACTGGTAGTAGAGTTTGAGGATTTTTCGCACGTAATCGTCGGTCGCGGCAAAGGGCGTGGCGCCGCGCCGCTGCACGCGCATCGACCCGGCATGATAGCCGCTCAACACCTGCACCATGTCGCCGGCGAAGCGGTTGGCGAGCATGCGCAGAAAGCGCGCACCTCCCAGGATGTTCTGCGCCGGATCGCGCACGTCCTCGACGCCCAGCGCCTGGGCTGTGGCCGGCAGCAACTGCATCAGGCCCACGGCGCCCGCCGACGACACCACATGGGGGTTGCCGCCGCTTTCGACCATCATCACCGCCCGAATCAGTTGCGGCGGCAGCTTGTAGCGCTCGGCGGCGGTGGCGATTTCGCGCGCGTAGATGCCGTCGTCGATCGGCGTCGTGGCCGGCGCGGCAGCGGGGGCGACGGGCGCGGGCGTCGGCGAGCGCTTGCCCCAGGCGTCGCGTTTGGGCGCAGGCGACCCGGGCGCTGGCCCAGGCGTCACCGGCGCGGCGTCGGTGAGCACGATGGTCTGCCCGCCGCCACCCGCAGATCCGGCCCCACCGCGCCAACTGCACCCGGGTGGGTCGGCGGACAACAGCCTGCACCGTTTGGCGATCTGGGCATCGGACAGGTGGCGGGCGCGCAACTCCTTGAGGTTGAAGAAGCTCATGCCATCTTCGCCCTTGCGGGTGCAGTCGAAGAATGCCTCCTTGCACGCCGCGCGGGCGCTGGAGGCGGGAGCGGCCAGCAGCACGACGACGGGCACGAACAACAAAAGCGTCCAAAACTTCATGTGTTGCAATGGCCGAAGGCGAAAATCGCCCGGTCGTGGAACCGCCAAGTATTGCAGAAACTTCCAGCGGCGCCAGATCCGTCCGCCGCGGGCGCACGCGCTCGACCTTGACACTGCGCCTCACCTTGTGCATCCTAACGCCCCGCTCGCGCGTCCGACCGCGCCGGGCGGCCCGCGGCGATCGGCGGCCCCGTCCGGAGATCCTGCTAGAAAATCGGGGTGTAGCGCAGCCTGGTAGCGCACTTGCTTCGGGAGCAAGGAGTCGCTGGTTCAAATCCAGTCACCCCGACCGCGATTCGATCAACCTTTGGAAATCTCCGGCGTTTCGTGCGAGACGACCGCGCGCGCGACCACTCGCCCTGCCGATCACGCCCATGACCGCCGCCACACCGCAGGTGATGTTCGAGGACGACCACCTGCTGGCCATCGACAAGCCGGCCGGCCTGCTTGCCCACGCCGACGGAGCCGATCGCAGCGCCTTGCTGTGGGCCCAAGCCCGCGAGTCGGCGCGCGGCCGTGATCCGGCGCAACTGCACCTGGTCCATCGTCTGGACCGCGACACCAGCGGCGTGCTGCTTTTCGCCCGCGGCCGCGACACCGCTGAGGCCGTCAACGCGCTGTTTCGCGAACGCAAGGTGCTCAAGATGTACCTGGCCCTGTGCGCCCCGGTGCCGGCGGTGCGTTGGCAGCGGGTGTCGCACCAGTTGCGCCCGCAACGGGTCGGCAGCGGCGAGCGCATGACGGTCGTGGCCAGTGACGGGGCGCAGGCCGACTGCGAGATCGAGGTGCTGGCGCGCGGTCGCCGCTTCGCGTTGGTGCGGGTCATTCCCGACCAGGGCCGCAAGCATCAGGTTCGCGTGGCCCTGGCGGCGACCGGCAGCCCGATCGCCGGCGATTTCCTGTACGGCGGGGCCTTGTCGCGCCAGTTGGCGGCCCGGGTGATGTTGCACGCGCGGTCGCTGCAGTTTGCCCACCCGGTGACCGGCGCGCACCTAGAGCTCAAGGCGCCGGTGCCGGCCGAATTCAAGGCAGCGATCGCCGCAGACGGCGCGGCGGTGCCGGGCGATCTGGACGTGCGCCACCGGACCGCGAGCGCGACGGGCCCGGTCCGCAAGCGGCAGCCCAAGCTGAACGTAGCGCATGCCGGGGCCGCGGCCCTGCCCGCGCCGCGCACCTACGCCCGATCGGCAGCGCGCAAGTCGCCAAAATCGTGACAGGGCGCATGGCCGTGCGACCATCAGCGCGGGGCCGCGGTTGGCCGACGCACCACCATGATTGCCTGGATTCGCAGCAAACTCGTGCCGCAACGTACGTTCGGCTTGTCCCTGGCCCTGCTCGCGGTGCGCATCGTCATGGGCGGCGGTCTCGTCATCGCCGGCCAGGGCAAGATCTCAAAACTACAAGGCAAGTGCGCCACCGCGCCCCTGCCCGACTGCGAGAAAGAAGGCAAGGCGGCCTGCAACGACGCCGCCGAGTGCCTGGCCAAGGTCGGCGACAACTGCGCCAAAGAGCGCGCCCAGGCCTGCACCGACGACGCCGCCAAGACGGTGGCCTGGTTTGACAACCTCAAGCTGTGCGGCCGCGACGATTGGAAACTGCCGGGCGGCGGTCGCCTGAACCTGGCGCTTGCCGCCGGTCAG
>Ga0194120_10000830_pt1 | contig 57979 bp, 60 predicted proteins | sample TA2MahCa65mmetaG_FD_148642 | JGI IMG/M metagenome (GOLD analysis project Ga0194120, IMG submission 148642) | Freshwater microbial communities from Lake Tanganyika, Tanzania - TA2015019 Mahale Deep Cast 65m | ecosystem: Environmental > Aquatic > Freshwater > Lake | place: Tanzania: Lake... | reverse complement strand
ACACCGCCTTTTTGGCGCACGAGGCCGAAGAGGCGGCCACGGTGAAAACCGAGACGCCCATCACCGTTATCATCGGCAACCCGCCGTATTCCAATTTCGGCCAAATGAACAAGGGCGAATGGATTTCGGGCCTGCTTGACGATTACAAGAAGGACTTGAATGAAAAGAAGATTAACCTCGACGATGACTTTATCAAATTCATGCGTTTCGCCCAGTGGCGCATTGAGCAAACCGGCCAAGGTATCCTCGCCTTCATTACGAATAACACTTTCATTGAGGGCATAACTCATCGTCGGATGCGCCAGAGTCTGCGAGAGACTTTCGATAGCATATACATTTTGGACTTACACGGCAGCGCAATGAAAAAAGAGATTGCGCCCGACGGATCCAAGGATGAAAACGTATTTGACATCAAGCAGGGAGTAGCTATTGGAATTCTTGTGAGAAGAGGTCAGGGGAAGCGAAACGGAGAAGTTCGCCACGCAGAGCTCTGGGGCTCGAGGGAGAGCAAATACGCCTATTTGGTTGAATATGATGTTTCAACAACAAAATGGAGTGACGTTAGAGACCTTGATCGACAGACCTGCCTAGGGGCTTTTCGCTTCTTCACACCCAAAGCCTTCGAAAACATAGACGAATATTGCCTTGGCTGGAGTCTGGCTGAATTGTTTGCTGACTCAGTGAGTGGTGTTCAGACAGGACGCGACGAATTCGTTTCGACCATAACAGCAAAAGAGATGAATAAACGTCTGACAACCATTGCAGATAGTGCGAGCTTCGATGCGGTTGCTCTTGGTATTGATGCTCCGAATTGGTCAAGCTTCAACTACTCACAAATTCGTAATCTCGTGCGCAGACGACCACAAACGGAATTTCTACAAGAATGGCTTTACCGCCCCTTTGATGTTCGTCCGATACTCTATCACCCATATGCAATCAAGCGTATGCGCGGCAAGTTGATGCAGGGAATGTGCAAACCGAATCTGGCCTTGATTTCGGTTCGACAGCTTGCTGGGGATGATTTCGCTCATGTTTTTGTTACGAACAGATTGATTGATGGAAACACGATTTCATTAGAAACACGAGAGTACAACTATCTGTTTCCTGTTTATTTTTACTCAGAAGACCAAGACGATTATCAGCAGAAATCGATGTTTGCTGAAGCCGGCCCCGGCGGTCGCAAGCCCAACCTCTCGCCCAAGTTCATTGCGGAGATTGAAACGCGGCTGGGCTTGGCCTTCATCCCCGATGGCACGGGCGACCTCCAAAAGACTTTTGGCCCGGAAGACCTCTTCCACTACATGTACGCGGTCTTCCATTCGCCCACTTATCGCTCACGCTACGCCGAGTTTCTCAAAATAGATTTCCCCCGCCTGCCGCTCACCCGCAACCTTGAGCTGTTCCGCGCGCTGGCGGCCAAGGGTAAAGAACTGGTAGGCTTGCATCTGTTGGAATCCAAAGCCCTCAATCATCCCATCGCCAAATTCACTGGCAAGGGTGACAACGTCGTCGCTTCGGGTTATCCCAAGTACGAGGACGAGACGGTGTGGATTAACGATGAGCAAGGCTTTGTCGGCGTGCCGGAAGACGTGTGGGAATTTCACGTCGGCGGCTATCAGGTCTGCCACAAGTGGCTCAAAGACCGGCGCGGGCGCGAACTGAGCGCCGAAGACAAGGCGCACTATGCCAAAGTGGTAGTGGCGCTCAAAGAGACCATCCGGTTGATGGCGGAGATTGATGCAGCGATACCGGGTTGGCCGTTGGAATAACGCGAGGCCGCGTCGACCTGCCCGCGAGAGGAGGCGCAAAAACAAAACGCAGACACAACGTGCCTGCGCCTCAAAGAGCAAGATGCTCTTACCCAAGATTTCAGAGTGCCCCCACAAAGGCACGGTGTCTTTGCTACAGTCGCTGTCGTTGAGTGGAAACCGATAAGTGATACGAGTTGAATTGTAACTCAGATCGACTCTTGAAACAAATCGCCGAAGCAAGTCCTGCATGGCCGTCACGTCCTTCGCTTCGCGCGCCTGAGCCAGATCGCCAATCCACAAATTGATCACGAAGGCCAAGACATCGGGCGTGATGGTGATCGCGTGCGCGGCCTTGCGCGCTTCGGCATGGGCGCGCCTGCCTTCCACCTCGGCGAGTTCGGTCTCGCGCCGCAACAAAGTTTCCTGTGTGGACTTGGCCGGGCCGAAGTTTTCGATCTGATCGTTGAGGTGGGCTATCTTGCGTTTCACTTCGGCGATCTGCTTGTCCAGTTGAGCAATCTCGCGGTCGAGCGCGCTCGTGTCGGAAAGTTGCGCTTGCACTTCGGCGATCAACGCTTCGGCCATTGACCGGGTGAACACGCGCCCGATCACCGCATCGAGCACTCTGGCATCCGCTTTGTCTGCGCCGATCCTTCGTTCGGGGCAAGCCTTCGCGCCCTCGCGAGTCTTCTTGCCGCAGATGTAATACCGCCATAGTTTGTTCATGCTGTGCGACATGGTGGAATTGCATCGGGCACAGAAGGCCAGCCCGGAGAGTATGCCGCGAGTCGGCCCCCTTCGGATGTTCGTTCTTGCCCGCGCTTGCCGATGTCGTTGCACGGCCTCCCAAGTCTCACGGTCGATCAGGGCGGGGATCACGCCCTCGATCTCTTCGTCGCCGAATTTGAGAATGCCGATATAGGTCTTGTTGGCAAAGAACGTTGTCCATGAGTTCTTGGGCTTGTAGAGTCGGCCTTCGGTGGCGCGCTCGATCTCTCGCGTGCCTTTCCCTTCGGCGGCCAGCGCCCACGCCTTTTGCACGAAGGGAGCGAGATCGGGATCGATGACCCAGCGGCTTACCTTGCGGGGAGCGCCGTCACGCTTCTCGCCGATGATGACGGACTCGGCTTTGTAGCCGCGCGGGGGCACGCCGCCGATGAAGCCTTGCCGGGCGAGCGCGTGAAGAGCGCGCTTCACGTCGCGCGAAGTTTGGCGCAACTTCTCGGCGTTGGTGAAATCGTAAACGGCCTCGATCACGATGGCGGTCGAGTCATCGGGCAAGACTTCGGTGAGGGAGTGAATGACCACGCCGCGCTTGCGGAGCATGGCGCGATAGTAGGGCGAGTCGTTTTGGTTGCGGGCGAAGCGAGAGAGACTCCAGATCAACAGCCCGGCGGGGCGGTCTTGCGGTCTTGCGGTCACGTCGATCATCTCGGCGAACATATCGCGCCCTTTGTCGGTGCTGGCAGTCTTGGCTTCATCGGCGAAGAGGCGCGTTAGGATGAGACTGTGCCTCGCACAGTAAGCCATGATCACGCTTTCCTGTTGCTTCACGCTCAATTCTTGCGCCGTGCCGCCGCTATCGCGCAAGTAGGCCCACACCGAAGAGCCGGGCGGGAGAGAAGAGGGCGGGGGGATGTAGTCGGTCATGATGATTTGTTGTCGCACACGGTCACGCGCCCATCACGCACAGCCAGCGCGCCCGAAGCAATGAGCGCCCGAAGCGCCGTCGTGATGTCGGCGGCCAAGAGGGGCAGGGCGGCCCTCTGCGCTTCGGTGAGATCGTCGAACTGCGCGCCGCCGATCTCTTCCACGTCGAAGGATGCGCTTTTCGATGGGGTGGGCGGACTGTTGCCGTTCATGGGTCTACGATGCTTGCAAATCGCGTCAGGAAGGCCGTAGAGCGATTTCTACGGGACGCAGGTCATTTATTGCCTTGCTTTCAGCCGCGGATCCTCGTGGCAGTTGTTGCACACAAGCCCGCCGCCGTCGTTCTTCGTCCACAGGCCGGGCACGCCGTTCGCATCGAGCCACGCGGCCACCGTAAGAAGGCCGCGCCACGGCTGGAGGTCTCGCCCGATGATCCGGGTGTGTTCGCTGACCATCAGATCGTATCTCTGCATCTCCGGCAAACGAGAGATGCGCCATTGCCCAGAGATCGTCAATCAGCGTTCGCCAGTCGTGCGGCCACTGGCGATGATCGAGTGGGTCGGCGTTGGCTTTCTTGCGGTCGGGGGTTTTGGCAAGGGGCACGATGATCACGCGGCTGGACAGCGTGTCGAAGGGATTGCTGATCGCGGTGAACACCTTCGCGCCGAAGGCGTCGATCAGAATGTTGTGCCACTTCCCGTCGGGCCCGGCCTCTTTCAACGAGACAGGCACGCCGCGTCGATTGCTCGCCAGAAACAGATCGCGCAGTTCGGGATCGACCTTGCTCTTATCGGCGATGTTCTCGGCCTCGTCGAGTCCGAGTAGCGCGCCGTAGGCCGCGAGGTCGCGCACGCTGGCCGCGCTCGATGCGCCGATGATCGCCTGACCGAGGTGCCCAAGTTCGCAGACCACGATCATCGTGTGCGACTTACCCGATCCCTTCTCGCCCGTCATCCACAATGCGCCGGATACGTTCGTCATGTCGAGAAACCATGTCGAGAGGATGAAGCAGGCGATCATTTGCGACATGGTTTCCTGATCGGCGAGGGATTGCTCGAAGTCCACGAAGTGACTCAGCACTTCGACTACACGTCGAAAGACATCGGCAGGATCGGGGCGATAGCCGCCGAGATACTTCCGAATGCCGGGCGTTGACCAGAGTTTGTCTTTTTGCGGCGGGGGATCGGCAAGACGAACATCGATGCCCAGATCGGCGAAAGAGTTTTGCATTCCATCGCCGAAACGCGCGCCGTCATTGCGGATGATGATCAACCGCCGTTCTTTCTCGAAGCGCGGTTCTGGCAGTTTGACGATGTTGCCTCCCCGGTCTTTGTCGAAATCGATCCGGGTTTGGGTGTACGGCCATGCCGCCGCGTAAGCGCGCCCGCTGATCAGCGATAGCGGGCGGCTGATCGTGGGCGGAGCATCATCGAGTAATTCGGTGATGGGTGGTGGAAGTTGCGGGGCCGGCCGCGGCGCGTCGATCAGGTTTTCGAGTTCGGCGAGGGTGTGACCCTCGGCAAGCCAATCATCGACTCCAACCTTGCCCCGTTTCGGATCGTTGGGAAGATAGACGGCATTGACCGTTGCGCCTTTGTTCTGCAAGAACTTCGTGAGGTTGGCGAGTTCGATTCTCACCTTGCCTTTCATCATCACGTCGCAGTCGAAGACGACATTGATCGCGCGCTTCTTCGTGGCGATGAATCGCCATTCGGTCTTGCCGTCTTTGGAGCGAAACTTCGTTGCCCAATTCGACACACCGAGAAGAGCGATAGCGCACAGCCCGGCGCTGGCAAGCGCGTCGGCTTTCTTCTGCCCTTCCGTGACCCAGAGGGACAGTCGGGGTTGCGCTTGCCCTTCTTGTCGTCGAAGGTTCGCGGGTTGTCCGGGCGGTAAACGTGGAAGGGCTGATCGCCTTCGACGGAGTGCAGGGGCAAAAGCGGGCCGGGCACTTGGGCGGTTGAGCATTGCGAGAATCCGAGATCGCGTAGTTCCTTGAGAGCGGTGATGGTTCGGTAGCCGCGCTCGCGGATCACGTCGTCCGAGATCGCCGACGACTGCAAGGCCCGATAATGGCTTGCGCTCAGCGAGTCGAGTGTGCTATACTCTTGATTACCCATTCCCAAATCCTTTTTTGCGAGGCCCGCTTCTGGCAGAGCGGGCTTCGCGTTTAAGTTGGTCATGCGTGTCCTCCCGCGCCCACCGGCGCGCGCTCGATGCGCTCGGCATCGGCTGGTGACAACTTCACGCGCCGAAGGCGTTCGCCCAACAGGACAGCCGCTTGGTCTCGCGGATGTCTGCGCTCTTGCTTCGACAACGCAATAAGTCGGCGTGCTTCATCTGCCGTCAATGTGATGCTTACTCGAACCATGTCATCCTCCAGAATCAGAGAAGGCGTATATTGCTAAAACAATACACGCCTTCCTAACTGGTAAACGGATCAATTTTGTTGGCTACCGCTTACCGCCTATCTTCTTCGATCTCCTTTGTGCCATTTCGCCCCCACTGCCCGATAGGTATTCCTAACTGTGTCCCCGCTCACTATTTCGCCTAATTTCCTCGTAACGTTGACCTCATCAGCAAGCCGTTCATAAGTCCAATCGGGATGTTGATCTTTCAATTTGCGGAAACACTCAAACCGCCTTCTCTCTGTGTTCGTCGGTGTCCGTTTGCCAACAGAAACAGACTCATCATCGCTGGCTCTCTCTTTGGGGTACTCGACTCTAAACTCTTGAAAGTCCTTTATCCGCAAAAGTTTCTGCGCGCGTTCGTCCATCGTGATCAGCGCGCCCGGTTTGGGTGGGTTGCGCAATATCTCAAGTCTCCCCATCATCAGCGCCCGATTCACGGCAATGACAAAGACGATGGAATCAAGTACCCCGAGGATCACAACTAGCGCAACTACATACGGCCAACCGATCACTTCCTCACCTCCCTTCGTCGTTCTGTTGCCAATCCATCATCCCCCCTCAAACGGGTTGACCACTTTCACGCCGTCGTAGTCCTGCCCGGCGCTCAGGTCTTCCGATAGCACCGCCTCGCATCCCATCCGCGCCGCGCTCGTCAGCATCATCGCATCCCAGAACGAGAGCGAGTGCCGCTTCTGCAATTCAATGGCCGCCAGCACGTCGGCCACAGTGGGCGAGTGTGTGGGCCATTCCCCAAAACTGGCGATGATGTCTTTGGCGGTGTCGGCGTCGAGCGGCTTGCTGATCTTCCGCGTGGCATTGGTATAAAACTCTTGCAACACCTGGATGCTGAGTCGCCCGTTGCCGTTTTCCCACAACGACTCCAACACAGCCCGCGCGCGTTCGTGCTTGGCGCCCGCCGATCTATCATGGGCGTAGATCAGCACATTCGTATCCACAAACTGCGGCTTATCGCTCATGCAAAGCCTCACGGGTCACGGCGATCTGGCCGCGTGTGCCCAAGTCGGGCGCGTTCGCCATGAGCGCCAAAGACCGCGCCCGGGCCCGGGCGTAGCGGTCTTCGCGCGCGATCAGTTCTTCGATGGCTTCGGCGAGAAGGCGGGATACGGTGATGTGCCGCTGGGCCGCCAGTGCTTCGGCGCGTTTTATCAGGCTGTCGGAGAGGGAGAGGGTGATCGTCTGTGTGCTCATAGTGATCTCCAAAAACAAAAAGCCGCCCTTGACTTGGGCGGCTTGCAAGTGCTACTGTGTCTCAGCCCGCCGCCTTCATCGGTGGGTAGCGCGCCCGATGATGTTTCTCCATCGTCGGGCGTTTTGATTGATCGAGATTATACGCCCTTCGCGGTTTTCTGTTTGCGCTTCACCTTGCGGTGCGCTTCGCGGATGAGTTGCCGGATGACTTGCGCGCCGTCCATCTGCCAATCTTGCATGAGGCTTTGCAACATGTCCCGGTAATTGTTGTTGAGTTTGATTGAGTAGTTCTTGCTCGCGTTGGGTTGGTAATACAGTCTCATGATTGCCTCCACCGACAGTATATATCAGTTCCACATTGAAGCCAGACGCCGTTACCGCCGCCATGTGTACCGCGCGCAGAAAGCGCCCGCCACTGAGAAATAGCCGTGTTTTAGCGCGCCGGAAATTTGACGCTTCCGGTGACGGGGTCATATTGTCGGCGCGAAAAATGCTCAACAAGTTTTGCATGGCTTTTTACTGAAAGAATGGGAAGAACTGCATGAAGTCTTTGAGCAATCGCAGAAAGCCTTCCCACAAGAATACTGCAATGAACATCCCAAACACACACCCGCAAGCCACGCCTATCGTGAGCGCGATGTACTGCTCTTGCTCCCGCGCCTCGAGCACTTCCACGCGCAGGGGCGGCCTATCGGGTCGGACTTCGTAGAAGTTGTTTACCTGCTGGCCGCAACGGTCGCACACGACCGGGCGGCTGGCGCGAGTTCGCATCTTGAAGGCCCGTTGGCCGTTGACAGTCACCTCTTCGGCGAAAAGCCATTCGACATTCGAGAAGCCCGAAGGCCGCGCGCAACGAAAGCAGTAGCGTCTATTTGTCTTGGGGCCGCGCTTGGTGATGTCTTCGTTCATGGGTGCCTCGGGGTGCGGCGCTATGTGTCGAGTTACATAGCGCCGCCCTGTCAGGAAAGCGGACTGGAGTACACGATCTCCCCTGTGCTGGGTGTGTGTGCTGTGTGTGCTGAACTGTGCTGTAGCCAGCGCACAGGGGGCGGATCGCCGGTGGGGTAGGGGAGTTCGATGAGGCCGTGCTTGATTTCGTTTCGCAAGCGCGGGTAGTTCCAACCGGCCCCCCAGCGTGTGCCGGCCTTGTCTGTCACGAGCACGCCGGGCGAGGTGAGCAAGTCAACGTACACTTGCCGCCCGATGCGCTCGATGTGGGGTTGCAATCGTCGCACGCTGAAGCCGACCGCGTTGCCGATGAAGCAGAACTGTATCACCGCCACGCCCCAGCGGTAATCGTGGCTTTCGTCATCGGCGATGCCCGTCACTTCTCGGGCGAAGGCCACGAGGGGCGAAGCGGGGATGATCTCAATCGGCCTTTCGTTCTTCACACTGCGAAGGGCCGCGCCGATGATGACCACGCTGAGGGCGATTGCCGATGCGCCGATAACTAAGGCGGTGGCCGCCGCCGCGATAGGCCACACGGCCTCGAGCACACGTTGGACGAAGGGAGTGAGCCACACGAGCGCCACGACAACGAAGCCGCAAACGGTGATAAGATGCTTCATGGTCAACCTTTCTTTGGCGGATGCGTATCTGTAGCGTTGAGTGCATCTTAGCCAACTCTTCGATCAACTCGTCATCTAGTGGGGGTTGCATGTTCGCTCCTCTCGTCGGTGTCTGCCTTTGCAGACAATCGGCGCACACGTACACCGAAAACGGCGAGCCGTTTTCGCCGTGTGCGATTGGCCGCCACACGGCGGGCTTGTTGCATCGTTCGCCGCCAATGACGGACTGACAGCAATTCATAAGACTCCTTTCGTGGGCGATGGTGGATACGGTGCTCCCTCTTGACCCTCTGACCATCATCTCTTTGTCGGCAATGAGCCGCCGGGCGGGGAAGCGATGCAGTTGGAAAGGTGGCATTACCGCGATGTAAGTAGGGCGAAAAGAAAAGCGGCCTTGCGTAGTCACGTCGCCGCGATGCCAGTATAGCAAAACAAAAAGCGCGTGTCAACTGTCACCGCGCTTTCTATTTTTCTCCGCGTCGGGGGTCGTTCTTGCTCATGCCCTCGGTGCGTTTCTTGTAATCGGTTACCGACTTCCGCAAGACAAGCCAGCCGGGGCCAAGTTTCACTCCTTCGAGTTTGCCGTCCCTGACCATCTGCCTTACTGTGATAACGTGAAAGCCCAGCGCCTTCGCCGCCTCTTCGGTGGTCATATAGTCTTTGAGATCGGGCATGGGCTTACGCGAGAGAGTGGGGGGCTTGGGTAAGGTCATCTTGTGTCACTCCCATGAAACAAAGATGCTCTTACCCAAGATTTCAGAGTGCCCCCACGGGGATTCGAACCCCGGTTTTGGCCTTGAAAGGGCCGCGTCCTAGTCCACTAGACGATGGGGGCGTTGCGCCATCCTTCCACGCGGGCGAGATTGTATCACGCGCATCTTGGATGGGCAAGGGTTTGGAGTTTGCAGATTGCGGGTTGCGGATTGCAGGTCTCAGGTTTGGGAGTTTGAGGTTTGAGATTGGAAGTTTGAGACTTGCAATTTGTTTTTCACTTCTTCGGCCACCGCGCGGATGAGCGCCTCTTCATCGCGGTGCTGGCCCGACGCATGACACACCCCGCAATACTTGCAGAACTCTTCCGCGTCGGTGGCGCGGGCGAACCCCCATTGTTGGCGTGTTGAAATTATTTTGGCCACCTGCTCCGGCGGCAGGGGCTTCACTGTGCCCAACACTCGCGCCTGCGCAATGATCTTCGCCGTGTGCTCCAGCGATTCGAGTCTGAGATACGCCTCCCACACCGTCGGCCCCACCGTGAGTGAGCCGTGATACGCCAGCACGATGGCATCGTGCGTTTTCACCAGTTCCGAGATCGCGCGCTGATTCTCGGCGGATGAGGGGTTGGCGTACGGCGTGGTGGGAATCGCGCCGAACAGCATCACCGATTCCGGGATGACACAATCGGTGAGGGGGATGCCGACGATGCTCAGGGCCACCGCCGTGATCGGGTGGGCGTGCACCACTCCGTTGACATCCGGCCTCTGCTTGTAGGCCTCGAGGTGCATCAGCAATTCGGAAGTGGGCTTGAGGCCGGGCGGGGCCGGGGGAATCAGTTCCCCCTCCATATCCACCACAATCAGTTGCTCGGGCGAGAGGAAGCCTTTGGCCAGACCGGAGGGCGTGGCCAGGAGTCGGTTCGAGTCGAGCCGCGCCGAGATGTTGCCCGAGGCCCCATCCACCAACTCGAACTGGTGCATCAATTTGCCGACACGAACGATCTCGGCGCGCAGTTCTGAGTCGGCGGTCACGGGCAGGGCAGGCTGGACTGGAGGGCGACGATGGGCACGACTCGCTCATTGCCGTCCGCGTCGCGGGCGCGCACGGTCTCGCCCTCGCGCGCGCCGTCGGGATAATGCTGAAGCGCGGACTCGGCGAAACGGTCGAGCGCGGCGCAGGCCACATCGGCGGCGTTGGCGGCCGGGCAGATGATCACGAACGAGTCTTCGGCGGCGTGGCCCAGAAAGGCGTCGGGCAGGCCGAGCTCTTCGATGATGGGGTTGAGCAGTAGCGCGGTGGCGCGCAAGACTTCGGTGGCGGCGATGGCGCCGTAAAGTTCGCGGAGGGGTTCGAGGTGGCGCAGTTGAAAAGTGTTGACGGACTGGCCTGCGGCTCGCGCGGTTTCTTGGCGCACCACTTCGAGTCCGGGCAGGCCGGTGCGCGGGTCGGTGAGGTTATTGCGCGCCGAGCGGCTGATGGTGTTTTGCACGCGCAGGAAGAGGTCGTCGAGGTCGAAAGGTTTGGAGATGAAATCGTCGGCGCCGAGGCTGAGGCCTTCGGCGCGGTCGGCGCGGCGATCGCGTTTGGTGGCGAAGATGATGGGCAGGTGTTGGAAGCGGGGCGTTTGACGGAGGCGGCGGCACATGGTGAAGCCGTCGATGTCGGGCAGGCCCACGTCGAGCAGAACGAGGTTCGGCAGTTGGGCGCGGCAGAGTCGAATGGCGGTTTCGCCTTCGTAGGCGGTGATCACGTCGTAGCCGTGCGACGATGGGGCTGATGTAGAATGACTATTGAGAAATGACAAATCGGGACGACGGTCAAGGAAGGGTAGTCGAATCGACGATGCCGACGATGACCGAAATGACACACCCATCGGGGATGCCGAGCGCCTGCCGCGCGCCGTTGCCCTCGCGGTTCACCAGCACCGTGTCGCCGATGCCGGCCTGCGTATTGTCGAGGGCGATAAAATCGCCGTCATCGGGCTGGCCGGGCAGGGCCAACGGCTGAACAGCGAGCAGACGCCGATTCTTGAAGTGCGGGTGGCTGATGGTGGTGACGACCGTGCCGATGACTTTGCCGATGATCATTGGATGAAGGACGAAAGACGATGGGCAGTCGCCGATTCACGTGTACCGGGTGAAGCCGGATCGGAACTCGAAATCGAACCCCTCCCGTTTCAACTCCAGTTCATCCACCACCCCGATGCAGGCCAAATCCACCGGCACAAACTTGACTCCGTGCATGGCGAGCGAGGCTTCGCGCGCCCGCACCATCACCACCAGATCGCCCACACCGGCGTGCACAACGTCGGCGGCCACTTGAACCCGGCCCACCGGCTCCAGTTTTTTGTTGAGTGGCTGAACGGTGAGAAGTTTGACGCCGTCGAGGTCTTGATATTTGATGGTGCAGACGGCGGAGCCGAGAACGCGGCCTAAAAGCATGTAGGGTCAGCAGTTAGCGGTTAACGGTTAGCGAGCAGATCGCTAACCGCTATTCGCTATTTGATCTGCGCTGCCACCCGCGCCAGCACCGCGTCGAGCAGGGCCGCGTCCACGTCGTTGCCCAGCCGGGCGATGACGGCGGACTTAACTTTGGCGACAATCTCATCCTGCGCCATCGGCGCAGACTGTTTGGGCGCCGCGCCGGAACTCGGCTTCCCCCGAACGATCCGCACGCCGAGCGACAGCGCCTTTTCGCGGGCCAGATCGGTGAGCACCACGTCGTCGTCCACATCCAGCGCCATCACCCCGCGAGCGGCCATGTCAACGATGTCGCGTTCGGTGTAGAAGGTTTTCATTTCCCTTTCACTCCCTCCAGTTCATCAATGGCTTTCACGGCGGCGTTGCGGGCCGTGATGATCTCGGCCTCGGAGCCGGAGAGCCACATGCGGCCAAACCGCCCCACCGACGAAACGTGGATGAGTTTGATGGATGCGCCCTTCTCGGCTTCGTTGAAAGCGTAGTTGATGTAGGCGGCGGGGGCGCACTCCACCACCAGCAGTGTTTCGCCCGGCACGAGCATGGAGCCGCGGCGGAAGCGGTTGAGCAGCTGCGCCTGATATGGATCGATGTTGGTGATGACTTGAACGGAAGCGATCTCCGGCTTCACCCGATCGGCGATCTTGAGTTCGAGCCGGTCGAGCACAATGCGCCCGGCCTCCAGCACTTCGGCCTGCGAATGCGAGTGGACTTCGAACATGCCGAATTCGCGTTCGACCACTTGCGCGCCGGGCCGGGCTTCGGTGGCCTTCACGGCAATATCCACCAACCGGAAGACTTCATTGCCCGGCGCCACTTCGATGTACAGCGCGGCCATGCCTTCGGTGGGCAAGTCGCCTTGCGTCACCGTGCCCACAAACGCCGCATACTGCGGCTGCATTCGGTCGAGATACGAATAACAGCGAAGTTGAAATTTGTCTCCCATGCAGTCTCCAGAGGCTGATGACCAGTAATCAGTAATCAGTAGTCAGTAGTCAGTAATCAGCAGTCTGGTGTCGTCTGACCTCTGACTTCTGACCTCTATCTTCTCAATTATGCATCGCAATGCCCAGCGGCGTCACAAAGAGCGGGTTGCCGGGCAGAAGGGTTCGCACGCCGGTGTATTCGGCGATCACGGAGTCGATGCCGGGATAGGCGCAAGTGCCGCCGACGAGATAAATAGTGTCCACGTCCCGCCCGGCAATATGCCGCCGCACGATGCTGCCCACTTTTTCCATCACCGGACGAATCACCGGAAACAGTCTCGGCTGTTCAGCCGGATTCTTTTTCAGCTCTTCGGCCTGCTCGAACGGGATGTTCAATGCTCCGGCGATGACCAGTGAGAAATGCGTGCCGCCCGTTGGTTCGTCGGCAGTATAAACTACTTTGCCGTCTTTGAGAATTGCGATGCCCGTTGTGCCGCCGCCCACATCGACGATGACGCCGTTTTCGATCTTGAGCACGTTGTTCGCCGCCGTCGGCTCGTCGAGCAAGCCGGTGCATTCCAATCCGGCGGCGCGGAGGACGTTGCCCGTGGCCCGCACCTCGGCCAATGGCACGCCCGGCGGATACCCGCTGGCCGCCGACTCGAGCGCGAAGCCCAGCCGCGCTTCGATTCGTTCTTTCATCTTCCGCACCAATGCCACCGCGCCCACAAAATCCACCACCAACCCATCGCGCACAATCTGCGCGAATTGATATTCTCCGGCGAGGGGTTGATAATTTTCGTCGAGGACGATGAGGACGGTGTAGGCCGTGCCCAGATCGACGCCCACGTGCACCGGGCCGCGGTAGTGGCCGTTGGCCTCGCCGCGCATGGCGTTTTCGGTTTGGGTGAGGAGGGAGTCGAGGTGTGGGTTCATGTGAAGAGTCGGGCCTGAGAGAGTCAAGTGCGCAAAACATGATGTGCCAATCTATACCAATTCGACAATCTCTTATCCTGCAAGAGATTTGGCTGAGATTCGATAAGTTCTATGAACAGGTGCGTTAGGCCATCCCAAACCTTCACGTTGCCAGCAGGATAGAGTTTCCATCCGAGTTCTTCCAACGTCCAGTTTGCTTTGGCCGAATTGCGAAGCATCGAGGTTGTTACCCAATTTGACTCGTCATCTAGCCCACCTCGTGCTACAGGCATTACGTGGTCAATTGTTGGGGACAACTCATAGTAAGCGATATGGCATTCGCTCATTTTCCAGTTTCGATGATACGGAAACTCCTTGGGCAAACGCTTTGAAAGCAGGCGAAGTATGCCGGGAAAAACAAGTCTTTGGCCTGAATAGCGGTCAACAAAACCATCTCGCCAGAACAGATTGAGGGCTTGGAGCGGTGTAATCTGGCGCTGTTCTTTTTCGTGGAACTGAAAACGATATTCTGATCGTGCAACCTTTCGCGCTTTGGCGCTATTGCCATTTAGCAAAGCCTCGCAGACAGCCTCAATTACATCCGCCTTGTTCGGAGTCGACGATCTGCTTCTTGGCATTCGCGTACTTGTCTTTTCTACGGACTCTCAAGGACCCTGTTGCCATGGCTCTTCCACTCCTCAGGGATCTGAGCGACCTTCTCGTTCCCAGAGGGCTGGTGAACCGGCCTGCCAACTGGCCTGCGCCGGAGTGTGCCGTTGAAGTAATCTTGAATGCGCTGGCGCGTGGTCGCGACATAGGCCGCATCTTTTTCACTGCCCATCGCCCGCCGATTGTGCATGACAGCGGCAATGAGCGATGTGCCAACTCCGGCATAGGGATCGTACACCCAGCCGCCTTCGGTTGTCAGCGCCAGCACGCACCGCTCGGCCAATTCAATCGGATACTGGCAAGGGTGCGCCGTCTTTTCCGGGTGATTGGCTTTGACGTTCGGAATATCCCACACGGTTTCTTCCCAATCCTGCGCTACGACTTCCCAAATGTCGGACGGATTCTTGCCGAGCGGGTTGCCCGAAGGCTTGCCGCGATTGGGGCCTTTGAAGTGGCGCTTGCCCGGATATTTGGATGGAACTCGAACCGGGTCGAGATTGAAAATATACTTGTCGCTTTTAGTGAACCAAAGAATAGTTTCGTATCGCCCCGAAAAACGTTTCGAGGCATGAAGGCCGTGCCCGAATCGCCAGATGATCCGATTCCGCAAACGCAAATCGAACTTCTTGAAAATGCTGTAATAGAGAATATCGAGCGGATAGACTTCGCCGTTCTCCACAAAATTGCCCACCTGCCAGCACAGACTGCCATCGTTCCGAAGAATGCGGCACAGCTGGGCAATGGCCTGAGTCTGCATTTCGAGATACTGCTCGATTGAAGTGCGGGTTTCGTAATCCTTGCCCAAGTTGTAAGGCGGCGAAGTGATGATCAGGGCAACCGAGTTGTCGGGAATGGTGGACACAAAGTCAACCGTGTCGCCCTCATAAAGGACCACGTCTGCTTCGGGCCGATATTGGCCTTCGATCTGTTTGGGCGGCTCAAAGCCGGGCAGATTGTGCATAACGCTTTTCTGTTTCACCCCGAAGTCAACTGATACCCCTCAATCTTCCCGTCGAGAAGATTCACAATCACGCCGTGCAAAATGCCTTCGCCGTATTCACTGCCCGGATTGATGCACACGGTCTTGCCCAGCCGGGCAATGCCGCGCGATTCGTGAATGTGGCCGTGCAGGGCCAGCAGGGGTTGATATTTGTTGATGGCCGCCCGCACCGAAGTGCTGCCCGCGCCGAACAGCACCGGGTTGCCCGCCTCCATGATGATCGTCGGCGGGTCGGTGGAGGTGTCGAGCATGGGGCAGGTGTCGAGGGTGCTGTCTTTGGGCGGGCAGTGAAAATTGAAGATGCACTTGCCGAAATCTTCCACGCCGTGAATGGCCTCGCCGATTTTCTGCGCCAATTCGTCTTCGGTGATTTCGCGCGGAGTCTTCCACGGCGTCTCGTTGCTGTAGCCCAGACTCACCATCGTGTGGTCGTCGTCGATCTTCACCGTGTGGCCTTCGCACGGCACCACGTGATCCTGCGCGTTCTCTTCCAGCGCGGCCAGCACTTCCCACGGGTCGTCGTTGCCGCCGGTGATGTAACACTGCCGGTGCGAGTCTTTCAATCGTTCTTCGGCGAGGAGGATCCACTCGGCCAGCCGCTGGCGGGCCTCGCGCACAAACGTCCGGTCTTGCGCGGCGGCGTCATCTTTCATGGCCTTGTACTCGTCGGGCGAGAGCATCACCGAGTAAAAACCCAAGATGCCCAGTTTGCGTTTCAGGTCGGCCAGTTCGGCTTCGGTTTCCATCACGTGATTCTGCCCCTGCAAGCGGGCGCGATGCGCGCGCCCATCTTTCACGATGGGGATGAGCAATTTGCCGGCGACATCGCCGCCGAGAATGAGCACGTCGGCTTCGTAAAACTTTCCGGCGTTCACAAATTTGCGAAAGGCCACTTCGGAGCCGTGAATGTCGGTGGCGAAGAATATGCGCGTGGCTTTTTTGCTGGGCTTCTTGCCGAACAATCGCATGAGCGAGTCTCCGGATCAGGATGCGTGAGAGTATAGCAGAATCTTTTCTAACTCGCGGCGCACGTCGTCGAAGTCCCGAAACTCGAACACCCGCCGCGGCCTCTTCCACAAGCGGAGGGTGGAGAGCAAAGGCTCTTTGGCGAAGACCATGTCGCACTCAACCGCCGCCCAGCGGTCGGCGCGGCCATCGGTGATGAGCGCCACCGGCCCGGCCCACGCTTTGGCCTCGCGCACCGGGTAGCGCTTGCACGTGGCGCACTGGCGGCACGGCGAGCAGTCGTGATTGCGATTCGGGAATCCTAATTTCCAATCGTCGTCGAAATCGATCTCGTTAGAAATAATCGGCGGGATGTTCGCGATGCCGTGTCGCTTGAGCACGCCTTCGATATACCAAACGAGTCCATCGGAGAGAATAGCGTGAGGCCATTGGCGGGCGTTGAGGAAGTTGAGGAATTCCGCGAACGTCGGATCGAGCGGGACGCCGTCGAGGAAAGATTCCAATTGGTTCCGGGTGACGCCGCCATTGCGGAGGGCGGCGAACCCCTGCGCGAGTCGTTCGGGGACATCGAGCTCGCGCCGCTCCCATCGGGCGACGACATCCCCCGCGCGATCGGCGCCGCCGAGTTGAGCATACAACTCGAACTCAACATCGTAGGGAACGATGGCGCCGTCGAAATCTATGAGAATGGCGGGCGGCATGAAGAGTTGACAACTATTCCATCACCCAGCACGACTCGGCCGGGAAGTTCACCGTCACTTGCTCTCCGGCTTTGGGCAGAACCAGCTGCCGCTCGTTGAAGAGATCGATGGAGATGGTCGCGCCGCCGACATCCACCCGAATGCGGACGACCGAGCCGAGGAAGTTCACGCTTTCCACTGCGCCGGTGAGTTCGTTCCGTTGGCTGTCGCCGCTTGCGCCGCCGAGGTTGAGTTCTTCGGGGCGCAGGGCCAGGCGCACCGATGCTCCGTTGGCGAAGCGGATGGGCTGGCCCACTGCGAGCGCGCGCCCGTTGAATGCGCAGCGCCGGCCTTCGGCGTCGGAGACGGTGACGGGAAGGAGATTCAGCTGCCCGACGAACGAGGCGGTGAAGGAGGTTTGCGGGAAGTTGTAAATCTCGAACGGCGTGCCCACTTGCTCCATCTTGCCCGCGCTCATCACCACGATGCGATCAGAAATGGAGAGGGCTTCTTCTTGATCGTGGGTGACGTAGATGGTGGTGATGCCGAGCTGCTGTTGGATGCGGCGAATCTCGGATCGGAGCTCGACGCGAATCTTGGCGTCGAGCGCGGAGAGGGGTTCGTCGAGCAGAAGCACTTGCGGTTGAAAAGCCAATGCGCGGGCCAGGGCGACGCGTTGTTGCTGGCCGCCGGAAAGTTGATAGGGATAACTGTCGCCTTTGACCGGCAGGTGAATCAAGTCCAACATTTCTTTCACCCGCTTCTTGATCTCATCCGCGGGCCGCTTGGCGATTTTGAGGCCGAAGCCGATGTTGTCGGCGACGGTCATGTTGGGGAAGAGCGCGTAGGCTTGGAACACCATGCCCACGTTGCGTTTGTTGGGCGGGGTGTCCGTCATGTCCACGCCGTTGATGGTGATGGCGCCTGAAGTTGGCAATTCGAATCCGGCGATCATGCGCAGGGTGGTGGTTTTGCCGCATCCGCTGGGGCCGAGGAAGGACACAAACTCGCCGCGCTCGACTTTGAGGTTGAAGTTTTCGACGGCGACGCTGTTGTTGAACTCTTTGCGGACGTTTTCTAGTTCTAAGTAAGCCATTGTTGCCTCGTGTGATGTTGGTTTAATGACCGCCTGCCAACTGACCCTGGCCGGAGCCGCGAGTGACGAATTGAATGATGCCCATCGCAACCCAGGTGAGGGCGAAGCTGATGAGAGAGAGAGCGAAAGGCTCGTAGGGTTTGTGGTTGCCTAGCAGGGCCAGATAGGGACCAAAGGCCGGGCGGGCCAGGAAGGTGGCCAGAGTCAGCTCGCCGACGACAATGGAAAAGGTGAGGAGCGCGCCGCTCAATAAAGCTGTGCGAAGGTTAGGCAGGATGATTCGAAACAGGATGGTGGGCCAGCCGGCGCCCAGGATTTGGGCGGCTTCGGTGAGGGTGCGCACGTCCATCGCCCGCAAGCCGTTATCCACCGAGCGATACATGTACGGCAGGCAGAGGACGGTGTAGCCGAAGATGAGCAGGATGTTGGTGCTGAAGACGGTGTTGGTGAGCGGCGGCACGACGGGCAGGCCGAAGACGGTGAGCGGGCGGCTGTAGGTTTTGATCAGACCGAAGACGAGGATGATGGCCGGGATCACAAACGGCATCAGGGTGATAAAGTCAAGCGCCGGGCGAACCTGAGGCAGGCGCAGGTGCGCCCAATAAGCCGTCGGCACGATGAGCAGAATGCTGACCAGGATGGTCATCACCGCCATCTGATTGGAGAAGACGAACGTTCTAATAAACTCAGGATCGGTCAGCGCGTTGTTATAGGCGTCCAGACTCAGCACGTCGCGCCGGATGCGCAAAGAAAAGTTTAGCGTGCCCAAGAGGGGCAGGAAGAAATACAGAGTGCCCAGCAAAAACCAGAACCAACTCCACAAAGGAAAGCGTCTCATCGCAACCACCTTTCCGTTCGCCGTTGCAGCCAGGTGTAGGCGGCAATGGAGATCGCCATGATGACAACCATGCCGAAAGCCAGAGCGTAGCCCAGGCCGGGGTTGTGCAAAACGTCGCCCCGAATTTGAGCGCCGATTTGAATGGTGACCAGATTCAATGTGCCGCCGGTGAGGGCCAGAGCAGTGGCATAAGCGCCGAAAGCATTGCCAAAGAGCAGGATCATGGTGCCCAACAGTGACGGCAACAAAATGGGCATGGCGACGTAACGCCAGTATTCAAAAGAGGTCGCGCCCAGATTCTCGCAGGCCTCGCGCCACTCTCGTTTGAGGCCGTCAAGGGCCGGGGCCATGACCAGCACCATGAGCGGAAATTGGAAGTACATGTAGGTCAGGCTCAAGCCCCAGAAGCTATAGAGATTGAAACCGGCTTCATAAATGTCAATGTTGAAGATGTCTTTGAGGATGCCGGTGACAAAGCCGACCCGGCCCAGCACGGCCACAAAAGCATAGGCCAGCGGCACTCCGGCAAAGTTAGAGGCCACGCCGGAAAAGGTGGTGATGCTGGAGCGCACCCACGCCGGCAGGCCGCCAATGCTGACGGCGTAGGCCAGCAAAAAGCCGAAGATGCCGCCGCCGATGGCGGTGACGGCGCTCACCCGGATGCTCAACCAGTACGAATCAAGAATCTTGGGTTGAGACAGGCCCAAGATGTTGTCGAAGGTGAACCCGCCCTCTGAGTTCTGGAAACTGCCGATGAAGAGCGAGCTGGAGGGCAGGAATAAAAATGCAATGGCAAAGAGGAAAAATGGAATCACGCCGATCCAGTTGAAGACGGCGCCTCGCGGTCGAATTGTGGCTGGTTTCTGAAGTGGCAGGCTGGCCTGTGTCATTGACAATCCCTTTCAGGGTTCTTTCAGACTGGTGAGGCTTTCGCGCTTTCTGCGACCTCATCGCCCTTGCCGTGAAGAGCGAGACCCCACCGCCGGGCAGGGTCTCGCTTGAGTCAACAGCTAATCAGGAACTTACGGGGCGGCATGGATGTCGGCGCCAACCACCGAGTCCCAGCTCCCGGTGATCAAGACCTTCGCCGCGTCCAGTTGGGCCACGCTGGGGAAGACTGCGCCGGAGATGTCGGGCAGTTTGGCCAGCATGTCCGCCGGGATGGCATTGCGGGCGCGCAGGTCTGGTTCGCGGATGGGGTGGCAGTAGCCCTTGAGCCAGAGCAACTGGCCTTCATCCGAGTACAGGTATTCCATCCACAGGCGGGCGGCGGCGGGGTGCGGCGCGTAAGCCGACACGGCCTGCACGTACACGCCGGCGAAGCGGCCAGTTGCCGGGATGACGACTTCGATGTTGGGGTTGCCAGCCATCGAATCGCGGCCAGCCAGGGCGTTGTAGTCCCAGGTGATGCGGATCGGCGTTTCGCCTACAGCCACCAACGAGTTGTTGGAGATGACCGGGACCAGGTTGCCGGCCTGCTGCATCTGGGCAAAGAAATCCAAGCCGGGTTGAGCATTGTCCAGCGTGCCGCCGTTGGCCAGCGTGGCGGCATACACGGTTTGGATGGCCTGGTTGGAGGTGCGCGGGTCGCCCGACACACCCACTTGCGACTTGTATTCCGGCTTCAACAGGTCGGCCCAGTCCTGCGGCACGTTCGCTACCACATCCGTGTTAACCATGAAGGACAGCACGCCGTAGTAATCGCCATACCAATAGCCTTCAGCATCCTTCGCATCGGCGGGGATGGTGTCCCACGTTTCAACCTTGTATGGCGCGATCAAGCCTTCGGCCTTCGACGACCCGCCGAAGGCGAAGCCCACATCGATCACATCTGGAGCCTGCGGGCCTTTGTTATCCTTGTTGGCTTTGATGGCTTCGATCTCGTCACCCGAACCGGCGTCGGGGTTGAGTTCGTTCACGGCGAGGCCGTACTTGGCCTTGAAGCCTTCGATCACTTCGCCGTAGTTGCACCAGTCGTGCGGCAGGGCAATGGTGGTCAGTTGGCCTTCCGCTTTGGCGGCGGCCACCAGCGCGTCCATGCCGCCGCCGTCGGCGGCAGAGGCCACCGTGCTGAAATCCTTCGCCGCGCCGCCCCCGCCGCCACAGGCAGTGAGAACCAACGCGAAAATCGCGGCGAAGACGCCGACCGTATTCAGAACTTTATGCTTGGATGTCATTTTGTCTCTCCTCCGAAGGATTGTGTGAGTGGTGTTCGACAAATGGAGTCAGACGATGTCAACTCTACCCTGATAGATCATCACCTCCTTGCGAGACGGAATCGGCGATTCAACGGCAAGCGGCTTTTGTTATACTTCGGCAAAGGGGAAGTTAAGAGCCAATAACAAGGGAGAGTATATCGCAAGTGTCATACAAGTCAACTTGAGTTTGCCAAAGCCCAGCTTGCGCATATAATCGCCTCTGCTCTCGGTGGAGCGCCCATGCCCGATTCCCTCCAAGCCATCCTCGCCCGCGTGCCGCTGTTCAACAGCGCCGCCGATCTCGCCGTCACCGAACTTTCGGGCGGCATCACCAATCGCAATTACAAGATTGAGATGAGCGATGGCGAGGCCTATGTGCTGAGGGTGGGCGGCAACGATACTGACCTGTTGGGAATCGACCGCCAAATCGAATACGGCTGCACCCTCGCCGCCTCTCGCGTGGGCGTCGCCCCGGAGCCGGTCGCCTTCCTCGAACCCGAAGGTTACCTCCTCACCCGTTTCATTGCCGGAGTCGGCCTCCCGGCGGAAACGATCGGCTCGGCCCAAAACATCCGCCGCGTGGTCGAGTCCATCAAACAGTATCACGCCCTTCCCGGCTTTCCCGGATCGTTCTCCCCCTTTCGCGTCGTCGAAACTTACACCGTTACGGCGCGCAAATACAACGCGCCGCTCCCGGCGAACATGGAATGGCTGCTCGCCACCTCCGCCGAGATCGAGCGCGCGTTCCTGCGCCGCCCCTTCACACCCGCGCCGTGCCACAACGATTTGCTCAACGGCAACTTCATTGACGACGGCCAGCGCATCCGCATCCTCGATTGGGAATACGCCGGAATGGGCGACCCCTTTTTCGATCTCGGCAACTTTTCGGCCCAGCACGCTTTCGACGATGGGCAGGATGAAACGTTGCTCCGCAATTACTTTGGCTCTTTCACGAAAGCCCAACACGCCCGCCTCAAACTGATGAAGATCATGAGCGACATGCGCGAGGCCATGTGGGCGATGGTGCAGTGCAACGTCTCGCAACTGGACTTCGATTACGTGGGCTACGGGCAAAAGTATTTTGAGCGGATTGCAGAAGTGGTGAAGAGCGAGCAATATCGGGAGTGGCTGGACGACCTCAAGGGCGAAGCGCCCTGAGCGAAGCCCCGAAGGGGCGCAGTCGAAGGGTGCGGTTGCGTTGATAATCGCCGCGCCCTTCGACTGCGCGTCGGGAAATCGCCGCCGCTTCGCTCAGGGCGCTAATGTTCAGGTAAAAGGGCGTCCTGAGCGAAGGCGCGTGTTGTGCGCGCCGTAGTCGAAGGATGCGGTTGTGTTTGCGATCGATGTGCCCTTCGACTGCGCGTCGGGAAAGCGCCGCCGCTTCGCTCAGGGCGCTAATGTTCAGATGAAAGGAGCATCCCGCGCGAAGTCGAAGGATGCGTATGTTGAAATGAGTCGCCAAAGCTTCTGGGTTTACCTGCTCAAATGCGCAGACGACTCATACTACGTTGGCATGACCAATAACCTCGAACTACGAATCGCTCAACACCAAACAGGCGTCGATCCGAAAAGTTACACTCACTCTCGCCGCCCGGTCGAACTCGTTTGGTCGCAAGCATTCCAGTCTCACGATGATGCTTTTCGTTGTGAGCGCCAAATCAAAGGGTGGTCGCGAGCGAAAAAAGAGGCGTTGATTCGGGGGGATTGGTATGGGATACATGAGATTGTGAAGCAGGAACGCAAACAGCGTAAAGCCAAATCCCGATCAAAAGAAGCGCCCTGAGCGAAGCCCCGAAGGGGCGAAGTCGAAGGGTGCGGTTGCGTTGATAATCACCGCGCCCTTCGACTGCGCGTCGGGAAAGCGCCGCCGCTTCGCTCAGGGCGCTAATGTTCAGGTAAAAGGGCGTCCTGAGCGAAGGCGCGTGTTGTGCGCGCCGTAGTCGAAGGATGCGGACAATGCGTGAAGGCCGCGCCCTTCGACTGCGCGTCGGGAAAGCGCCGCCGCTTCGCTCAGGGCGCTAATGTTCAGGTAAAAGGGCGTCCTGAGCGAAGGCGCGTGTTGTGCGCGCCGTAGTCGAAGGATGTGGACAATGCGTGAAGGCCGCGCCCTTCGACTGCGCGTCGGGAAAGCGCCGCCGCTTCGCTCAGGGCGCTAATGTTCAGGTAAAAGGGCGTCCTGAGCGAAGGCGCGTGTTGTGCGCGCCGTAGTCGAAGGATGTGGACAATGCGTGAAGGCCGCGCCCTTCGACTGCGCGTCGGGAAAGCGCCGCCGCTTCGCTCAGGGCGCTAATGTTCAGGTAAAAGGGCGTCCTGAGCGAAGGCGCGTGTTGTGCGCGCCGTAGTCGAAGGATGTGGACAATGCGTGAAGGCCGCGCCCTTCGACTGCGCGTCGGGAAATCGCCGCCGCTTCGCTCAGGGCGCTAATGTTCAGGTAAAAGGGCGTCCTGAGCGAAGGCGCGTGTTGTGCGCGCCGTAGTCGAAGGATGCGGACAATGCGTGAAGGCCGCGCCCTTCGACTGCGCGTCGGGAAATCGCCGCCGCTTCGCTCAGGGCGCTAATGTTCAGGTAAAAGGGCGTCCTGAGCGAAGGCGCGTGTTGTGCGCGCCGTAGTCGAAGGATGCGGTTGTGTTTGCGATCGATGTGCCCTTCGACTGCGCGTCGGGAAAGCGCCGCCGCTTCGCTCAGGGCGCTAATGTTCAGGTAAAAGGGCGTCCTGAGCGAAGGCGCGTGTTGTGCGCGCCGTAGTCGAAGGATGCGGTTGTGTTTGCGATCGATGTGCCCTTCGACTGCGCGGCGGGAAAGCGCCGCCGCTTCGCTCAGGGCGCTTGTGACTTGTACATCGAGGAGACTCAAATGCAAACTCACGCGCAAGCAGTGATCATCGGCGGAGGGGTGGGCGGGTGCAGTATCGCCTACCACCTCACCCTCATGGGCTGGAAGGATGTCGTCGTCGTCGAACGGCACGAACTCACCAGCGGCTCCACCTTCCACTCGGCGGGACTCATCGGCCAACTGCGCACTTCCTCCAGCCTCACCAAACTCATGCGCTACAGCACCGATCTCTACCGCCGCCTCAAAGACGAAACCGGAGTCGATCCCGGCTGGCGCGAAGTGGGCAGTATGCGCATTGCCTCCTCCAACGAGCGCATGGAAGAACTCAAACGCATCGTCGGCTACTCCAAAGCCTTCGGTATGCCGCTCGATATGCTCACGCCCAAAGAGTGCGGCGATCTCTTCCCGCCCATGTCGCTCGACGGCGTGAAGGGCGGCGTCTTCCTCAAAACCGACGGCTACCTCGACCCCACCGGCCTCACCAACGCGCTGGCGGCAGGGGCCAAGCGTCGCGGCGCGAAGTTTCTCACTGACACGCGCGTGACCGCGATCCGAGTCAACAACAATCAAGTGGCCGAAGTGGTGACGGACAAAGGCGCGATCAAAACCGAGGTGGTGATCAACGCCGCCGGGCTGTGGGGAAATGACATCGCCCGCATGGTCGGCCTCAGCCTGCCCATCATTCCGATGGCGCACCTCTACCTCATCACCAAACCCATCCCCGGACAGCCGCGCGATCTGCCGACGATGCGCGACCCCGACAATCTCGTTTACTATCGTGAAGAAGTGGGCGGCCTCATCGCCGGTGGTTACGAACGCGAACCCGCTCCGTGGGGACTCGACGGCGTCCCCCAAGATTGGAACTTCAAACTGCTCGAGCCCGATTGGGATCGATTCACGCCGTTGATGGAGGCCGCCATCAAACGGGTGCCGTCACTCGAAACCGCCGAGATCGTGCAGCTGCTCAACGGCCCCGAAGGCTTCACCCCCGACGCCGAGTATTTGCTCGGCCCCACCGCCGTGCGCGGCTTTTGGGTAGCCTGCGCTTTTTGCGCGCACGGGCTGGCCGGAGCGGGCGGCATTGGCAAAGTGATGGCCGAATGGATCATCGACGGCCACCCCGAATGGGATATGTGGCGGCTCGACGCGCGCCGCTTCGGCAATCAATATGGCAGTCAATCGTACACACTCGCCCGCACCGTCGAAACGTATGCGCAGTATTACGACATCCACTACCCCGCCGAAGAGCGGCAGAGCGCGCGGCCACTGCGGCTCTCGCCAGCCTATCACAAACTCCAAGCGTTGGGCGCGGCCTTCGGCGAAAAGGGCGGATGGGAGAGGCCGAATTGGTTTGAGTCGAACGTCGGAACGCACCGCGATGCGCCCCAACATGAACCCAAAGGGTGGGGCCGACACCACTGGTCGCCGGCCATCGGCGTGGAGCACATTGCCACGCGCGAACGCGCGGCGCTCTTCGATGAAACGTCATTCAGCAAAATCGAAGCGCTCGGTTCCGGCGCGCTGAATTTCTTGCAGGGCTTGTGCGCCAACGATATTGACAGGCCCATCGGTTCGGTGATTTACACGCAGATGTTGAATCAGCGCGGCGGCATCGAATGTGATTTCACCGTGACCCGCCTGGACGCCGACCGATTCATGATCGTCACCGGCACGGCCTTCGGCACTCACGACATCACCCACCTTCGCCGACATGCCCCCACCGACGGCTCCGTTTACATCAACGACACCACCTCCAGCCGAACCTGCTTTGGGCTGTGGGGCCCGCGCGCGCGCGATATTTTGCAGACGGTGACGAAAGCCGATGTTTCCAATGCCGCCTTTCCGTACATGACCGCAAAGCAGATCACCATCGGCAGTGTTCCGACGCTGGCTTTGCGCGTCACATACGTTGGCGAACTCGGCTGGGAGTTTTATGCCCCGACCGAATACGGCGAGCGGTTGTGGGAGACGCTGTGGGAAGCGGGCGAAAAGTTTGGCATGATCGCCGGTGGATACAAAGCCATCGACTCACTGCGGCTCGAAAAAGGCTACCGCTATTGGAGCGCCGACATCACTCCCGATTACACGCCTTTCGAGGCCGGGTTGGGTTTCGCCGTCGCCCTCCACAAACCCGTGGACTTCATCGGCAAGCAAGCGTTGGAAAGAGTGAAAGCAGAAGGCATAAAGCAGAAACTCTGCTGTATCACTTTGGCGGATCCAAACACGGTCACGTTTGGCAGTGAACCGATCCGGCACGATGGCAAAGTGGCCGGCTGGATCACTTCGGGCGGATACGGCTACACCGTGCGAAAGAGCATCGCCTACGGCTATCTGCCCGTTGCCCTCTCTCAGCCCGGAACAAAACTGACCATCGAGTCCTTCGGCGTGGAGATTGACGCAGTGGTGGAAAGGGAACCGCTGTACGATCCGAAGGGGGAGAGAATCCGCGCATGACCGCTAAGCACGCGGATGACGCTGATAACTTTTGATTATCCGCGCTCATCCGTTGTATCCGCTTCATCCGCGTTCCCCTTTCTTCTCAACCCCGCAGAACCCAAAAGGAACCCCATGGAATCAAAATTCAATGACCTCAAAACTCGCCTCGCCGAAGCCCACGACCTCGACAAACTGGGCTGGGTACTCAACTGGGATCAACGCACGATGATGCCGCCCAAAGGCGCGGCGGTGCGCGCCGAGCAAAAGGCCACGCTGAAAAAGTTGTGGCTGGAAAAATGGACGTCGCCCGAAGTTGGGAAACTGCTCGACGATTTGCGCCCGTATGAAGAATCACTGCCCTACGATTCCGACGAGGCCAGCCTCATCCGCTACGCCCGCCGCGAGCGTGAGAAACTCCTCCGCGTGCCGGCCGACCTCGAAGCGGAAATGACTCGCGCCGCCGCCATTGCCACCGAGGCCTGGATCGAAGCGCGCAAGCAATCCGACTTCGCCATCTTTCTGCCTCATTTGCAGAAAACGGTCGATCTCAAACACAAGTACGTCGAGTGCTTCGACGAGCCGGATCACGTTTACGACATTCTGCTCGACGACTTCGAGCCGGGAATGAAAACAGCGGAAGTGCGCGCGGTCTTCGACGACCTCAAGCGAGACCTCATCCCCCTCATCGCCGCCGTCAACGCCCAAGTTGATACGGTGAGTGATGCTTGCCTGCGCGGCCACTTCCCCGCCGAACGACAGCGCATGTTTTGCCTGAGCGTCATCGAGCGATTCGGCTTCCGCCACGAATCGTGGCGGCTCGATCCCACCGTGCATCCGTTCGCCAGCAATTCCTGCACCACCGACATTCGCATCACCACCAAATACGTCGAAGACTTTCTCAGCCCGGCGCTCTTCGGCTCGATGCACGAGTGCGGGCACGGCCTCTACGAAAACGGCGTCAGCCCGGCGCTGGAGCGCACGCCGCTGTGTCGGGGCGTATCGCTCGGCCTGCACGAATCGCAGAGCCGCATGTGGGAAAACCTCGTGGGGCGCAGTCGCCCGTTTTGGAAATTCTTCTATCCGAAACTTCAGGCCGCCTTCCCCGAACAATTCTCCGCTGTGGATGCCGAGACGTTCTACCGCGCCGTCAACAAAGTGCATCCGTCGCTGATCCGAATCGAGGCCGACGAGGCCACTTACAACCTGCACATCATTCTGCGTTTCGAGCTCGAGCAAGAGATTATGGAGGGCAAGGTTGCCCTGCGCGATCTGCCTGAGGTATGGAACGCGCGGATGAAATCGTATCTCGGAGTCGATGTCCCCCGCGATGCCGACGGCGTTCTGCAAGACATCCACTGGTCGAGCGGCTATTTGGGTTACTTCTCCACTTATTCGCTCGGCAACATCATCTCTTGCCAAATCTGGGAGAAGGCCTTGGCCGCCATGCCCGATCTCTACGAGCAGTTCGAGCGCGGCGAGTTCATGGCTTTGCGCGAATGGCTGCGCGAAAACTTGCATCGGCACGGGCGCAAATTCACGCCGAAAGAGACTCTGCAAAAGGTGGTGGGCGGCGGCATCACCCTCGGCCCGTACATTCGCTACCTCAAAAGCAAAGCGCGGGAGATGTACGGAGTATAATTTCGGCCACCCCACGTTTGGCAAAAGGGAAACGCATGGCCTCAAAACTCGAACGTCTCCAAACGCTCCTCAACGAAGTGCAAGATTTGCGCGCGGTGGCCGATGTGCTGGAATGGGATCAGCAAACGTATATGCCCGAAGGCGGCGGCGAAGCGCGCGCCGAACAGTTCGCCACCATCAAACGCCTCGCCCACGAAAAGTTTGTGGCCGACGAGATCGGCCAACTGCTCGGCGATCTTTCTGCCGACGGCGCAGTGGGCGATTACGACTCCGATGCCGCCGGGCTGGCGCGCTTCGCCAAATGGGAATACGACCGCAAACGCAAAGTGCCAGCGGAACTCGAAAGCGCGATTGCCCAACACACTTCGCTGGCGCAAGAGGTTTGGGCCAAAGCCCGCGCCGAGAACAACTTCGAGGCCTTCCGCCCGGCGCTGGAGAAGATGATCGATCTCAAACGCCAGCAGGCCGAAGCCTTTGGCTACACCGAGAGCATTTACGATCCGCTCTTGCAGGAATACGAGCGCGGCATGACGGCGGCGCAGGTGAAGGCGGTGTACGATTCGACCGCGCGCCAAACGGCGATACTGGCGGCAAGGCTGATGCTGGACTTCATCACCGTGAGGGCGCTGAAATGACTCTGCCCGCCCGCCGCACAATCGCATCGGCGATCTTCGCCACGCGATTCATTTGCAGAACGTCGTGCACGCGGGCGATGTCGGCGCCGCGAGCGATGCACAGCGCCACCGCCGCCGCCGTGCCCTCCACCCGCTGATCGGGCGGAAGGTTGAGGGTGTAGCCCACGAACGATTTGCGCGACGGCCCGACGAGGATCGGGTAGCCGAGCTCTTTCAGTTCTCCCAATCGATCCACCAATTCTAAATTTTGCTCCACCGTCTTTCCGAAGCCGATGCCCGGATCGACGATGATGCGTTCCTCTTTGACTCCGGCTCTCAGCGCCAGTTCAACCGACTCCGTTAATTCGCGCTTGATGTCGCCGAGCAGTTCGGCGTATTCGACTCCGACGTAGCGCCCGCCCAACTGCGCCTCTTGCGCCGCGTCTTTGGGTTTGCTTCGGTTGTGCATGAGCACCACCGCCGCGCCCGACTCGGCGGCCACTCGCGCGATCTGGCTATCCATCCGAAAGCCCCACACGTCATTGATGATCGTCGCTCCGGCTTCGACGGCTTGCCGCGCCACTTCCGCTTTGTACGTGTCAATCGAAATGGGGACGGCCACTCGCCCGGCGATGGCGTGGATGACGGGAATGACGCGGCGCAGTTCTTCGTCGAGCGGGATGGGCTGACTGCCGGGGCGAGTTGATTCTCCGCCCACGTCGAGGATGTGCGCGCCGGCCGCCGCTTGCGCTTCGGCCTGCAATACGGCTCTCTCGATCCAGTCGTCGGCGCGGGCGAGGCCGTCGCCCGAAAACGAGTCGGGGGTGATGTTGAGGATGCCCATGAGGTACGTTTGCGCGCCCCACTGGAACGTGGCGCCGCCGAGGGTGAGGGACGGATGGAGAGTCATGAGTCGTCGACGGATTGAACGGATGAAACGGATTTTGTTGTTGAATTATTTGCGGGTGGGCGGTGTGAGATCGGCGCGCCAGACGCTATTGAGCGTGCCGCCCAATCGATCTCGAAGCTGAGCGATGGCGAGATTCAGTATGGGGTGAATGAGGTCGGGCGCGATCTCGGCGAGAGGAACGAGAACGAAGGCTCGCTCGTGAAGACGAGGGTGAGGGATAGTAAGTTCGGGCGTGTCGAGAATCAATTGATCGTAAAAAAGAATGTCAATATCGATGAGTCGGGGGCCGTAGCGGATGCCGGGCTGGCGGCCCAATTCGGATTCGAGGGCCTTGAGCCGGATCAACGTCTCGCGAGGGGAGAGGGCGGTGACGGCGCGGCAGGCGAGGTTGTAGAAGCGGGGCTGATCGAGGATGTGAGCCGGTTCTGTTTCATAAATGGGAGAGACTGCTTCGAGGCTGAAGTCGGCGCGCAACGCGGCGAGGGCGCGGCGCAAGTTGTCGGCGCGGTCGCCGAGGTTGGCGCCGAGGGCGAGATAAGCGATGGGCATTGATTCACCACAAAGAAACGAAGGCGCAAAGAGTCACAAAGGTTCATCGGCGGCTAGGTGGGTTGAGCAGTCGGGGGCGCGATGCGCGTGGCTTGCCACCCCAGGGCGAGGCCGAGCGGGATGAGGGCGGCGACTGCGCCGACGAGGCCCATCACTCCGTAGCCCACTGCGGCGAACACGAGGCCGCTGCCGAGGCTCCCGGCGGCGGACACGAAGCCGATGAGCAGATCGTTGAAGCCCTGCATTTGGCCGCGCTCGTCGGGCGAGAGTTGATCGGCGAGCAGTGACGATCCGCCGACGTAGCAAAAATTCCAGCCGAGCCCGAGCAGGAAAAGGGCGACGCCGATCGGGATCACATCGGGCGAGAGGGGAGCGGCGAGGCAGGCGGCGATGAGGGTGGCCGCGCCGATGAGGATGGCCGGGCCGCGTCCCCAACGGTCGGCCAATTGCCCGGACAGGATCGAAAAGGCATACATGCCGAAGACGTGCGACGAGATCACGATGCCGATATCCCCCAGTTCATGATGCAGGTTCTTCATGTGCAGTGAGGTGATCACCATCACCATGATCATCACTGCCTGCCCGAACACCATGGCGGCGATGGCGGTGAAGGCGGCGGGGGCGCGCAGGATTTGCGAAATGGTGCGCGCCGCGCCGGAGGCGGTGGGCGCAGACTCGGGGTGTTGCGCGGCGATCTCGCGCCCCACCTCTCGCGGTTCGGGGCGGAGGGAAATGAAAACGACGACGGCGGCGAGAGCGAACAAAATCACAGAACCCAAATACGGGCCGACGAGCTCGCTCCAACCGAATGCGGCCGCCCAGCCACTGCTCGGCCCCACAATCCACGGCCCCAGCACCGCGCCCACGGTGCCGCCGATGACGACGTTGGAAACCGCGCGCCCGCGTTCGGCGGGCAGGTGCACTTCGGCGGCGGCGAATCGCGCGAGATTGAGCGCGGCGTTGCCGATGCCGAGAAGGGCCATGCTGATGACGAAGAGGATGAGCGAATGGAATTGAACCGATGAGGCGGCGACGACCGACCCGGCAACGGCCAGCGAGAGTCCGAGCGTGAGGCCGCCGCGCCAGCCCAAGCGCGACATGCTCTGCCCCCAAGCGAACACGGCCAGCGCTCCGGCGATGAGATACACGGCGGTGGGTGCGCCCGACCAGCGCGCGCCGCCGGCGAGGTCGGCGCTGACGATGGTGTTGATGGCCGCTGTAGCGACGATGCCCGCCGAGCCGAGACTCTGCGCGGCGAAAAGAGTCCACACCGTTTTGCGGGCAATGAATTGGTGGCGAGTGCCGATCATGGCTACTTCACTTCTTCCACATCTTTGTACCACTTAACTTTATCGCCAATCTTGCTCCGCATCTTCCAGCCGAACGATTTGGGCGCGGCCTCCAGCGCCGCGAGCGCATGGTCAACCTGCGCGGCCACGCCGGCTTTCTCCTCGGCGGAGAGGGTGGTGTAATTCTGCGCCAGGCGTTTCACTTTGTCGAAGTTCATGGTCACCGTGCGCCAGAAGCCCCAATCGTCGGCGCAGAGGTTGGCGATGTATGGCAGGTTGATCGTTTCGCGATCATGATCGCCCCACGGGTGTTCGAGCAGGAGCATGATCATGTCGATGATGTCCTTCTCGTTGATTTTCACGATCTGAAGTTTTTCGAGAACCATCTCGGCCAACGGGATGGTGGGGCTGTCTTTTTCGAGCCGGTCTTTCCAAAAGATGGTGTGGCAGAAGTCGAGTTTGTCCACGAAGATGTCCACGTGGAGGCCGTTGCCCGGATGCTCGAAGATCATGCGCTCGCCGCTGGTGTTGATGAACACTTCGGGGTCTTCTTTGTAGCCGAGCGCAGCGGGCATCCATTTGCGGATTTGGGCGGCCTGATGTTTGTAGGCGGCGAAGTCAATGTCGGTGTAAGCGCGGCCCATCTTGGCTTGCAGGTGGCCGCGACTTGGGCAGTGCTGATGGAAAGCCAGTGAGCCGAGCAGGCGCAGGGTGATCCCGGCGGAGTTGCCCGCCTCCACAATGCGCTTCACTTCGTTCTCAAACTTAAGCCGCTCAGTGTTGTCCTGAGCGGCCATGCCAATGCTAGTCATGTGGTTATGTCGTTGGGTCGCTGTCTTATTGGTCAGTCGAGTGGGCGAGTGACTCCTCGACTGGCGGATTCCATTCGGTCGCAGATCTGGCGCACGGTCTTCCAATCGCGCAGGGCTACAAACACTTCGGCCAAGCGAGCCACGAGATCGAGATCCGCTTCGGCGTGGGCGGCGTAGGCTCGATAGGCTTTGAGCGCGTCGTGGTCGTATCGTTCTTCTCGAAGGTGGGTGAGCACCAACTGCAAAAGGTATTGGTATCGCTCGGTTTCGATGGCGCGGGTGGCTTCCTCGGTTCGGCGGCGGGTGTCGGAAATTTGCGCGGTGGTGCGGCGGATGGCGCTCATCAGTTCGTCGGGGCCGAACGGCTTGATGAGATATTCGCGCACGCCGATGGCCATGGCTTTGCGCAGGGTCTCGTTCTCGGAGTCCGACGAAACGATCATGCACACCGTTGACGGGCTGACTTGACTGACGGCGCGGATGGCGGTCAACCCGTCCATGCGGGGCATGTTAATGTCCATCAACACCACATCGGGCTGATGCTTCTGGGCGAGTTCTACCGCTTCCTGCCCATCGCGCGCGACGGCCACCACTTCGATGTCTCGCTCGAGCGCCATCATAGCGCGGACGCTCTTGCGAAATTCGGGCGCATCGTCGGCGATGATGAGGCGCAGAGGAGCCATGCCAAATCCCAAACTTCAAAATCCCAACTTCCACAGGCAGACTGTCCACAAGAAGTTTTGGATGTTGGAAATTGGGATTTGGGAGTTAACTATTTGCTTCGCCCGCCGAATGAGCCTTTGGTGTTTTGCGGCAGAATCATTTCCACGTCGGAGTGCGGGCGCGGGATGACGTGGACGGAGACGAGTTCGCCCACGCGCTTGGCGGCGGCGGCCCCGGCGTCGGTGGCGGCCTTCACCGCGCCCACGTCGCCGCGCACCATCACCGTCACGAATCCGCCGCCCACGTATTCACTGCCGATGAGGGTGACGTTGGCGGCCTTCACCATCGCATCGGCGGCTTCAATCGAGCCGATGAGGCCTTTGGTTTCCACCATTCCGAGCGCGATCATTGCGACATCTACGGGCATTGTGTCCTCCTGAAATTAGAGAGTGAGAGTTTGAGTTGGAGTTTGGAGAAGCAAGCCGTCAGTGTCCGATGACTGACCACTGACTGCTGATCACTGTCGTCAGCCTTTCAATTCCTTCAACACCCGCCGCACGATCTCTTCGATTTCCGAATCCGATGTGCCGGGGGGCGCCGACGCGAGCGATGCGGGGCCGTCGGTGTAGGCTTCGGGCGGCGGCGAGCCGAGCTCGTAGGCCACCCGTTTGATATTGTAGAGATGATGCACGGTGATGTTGTCGCCGGTGATCGCCCCGCCCACGCCGCCCGGGCCGAGAGTCATCGACGGCATCACGCCGGTGGTGTAGCCGGTTGCGCCGAGCGTGCCCCAGGTGTTCACCACGATACGGAACACCGGCTTCTCCAAACCGAACTTCATGATTACGTTTTCGTCTTGAGCGTGGATCACCAGCGTGTGACCGCGCCCGCCGTAGTTGATCATTTCGATACAGCGCTCGCATCCCGCTTCCCACCCATCGGCCTCGTACCAGCCCAGCACCGTCGTCAGCTTTTCGGCAGAGAGCGGCTCGTCGCGCCCGACCTTGCCGAGGCGGGCGACGAGGATGCGCGCCCAATCGGGCACGGTGATGCCGGCCATTTGCGCCAACTGCTGAGGGCTTTTGCCCACCGTCTTCGGATCGATGAGGCCGCCGGTGGGGAACAGGACTCGGCCCAATGCTTTGGCCTGCGCCTCATCCACGAAATACGCGCCTTCGGCTTTCATCAGTTCGGCCAACTGCGCGGCGATGGGTTTGTCGGCCACCACCGCTTGCTCGGTGGCGCAGATCACCGAGCGGTCGAAGGCTTTGCTGGCGACGATGTCGCGCGCCGCCTTTTTGAGATCGGCGGAGCGATCGACATACACCGGCACGTTGCCCGGCCCCACGCCGTAGGCGGGCTTGCCCACCGAGTGCGCGGCCTTCACCATTTCACTGCCGCCCGTGGCCAGAATGACCGCCGTGTATTTGTGGCGCATCAATTCCTGCGTGCCGGGCAGAGAAACTTTGCTCATGCACGACACGAGCCCTTTGGGCATTCCGGCGGCCTCGCCCGCTTCGGCCATGATGCGCGCCGTCTCCACACAGCACTTCACCGCTGAGGGGTGCGGCGCCGACACCACCGCATTGCGCGCTTTCACGGCGATGAGCGTTTTGAACATCACCGTGCTGGTGGGGTTGGTGCTGGGCGTGAGCGCGGCCACCACCCCCATCGGCCAGGCCACATCGTAGATTCGCTTCTTTTCGTCGTGCCGAATCACGCCGACGGTTTTGATGTCTTTGATCGCCTCCCACAATAATTTCGACGTGAGAATGTTTTTGAGCGTTTTGTGCTGGGGGACGCCGTATCCGGTTTCTTCGGCGGCCATGCGCCCCAACCGTTCGGCGGCCCGGTACCCGGCTTCGGCCATCGCCGCGCAGGCGCGATCCACTTCTGTTTGGCTGGCTTTCATCCACTGCAACTGCGCCTGCCGCGCGGCATTGGCCAGAGTGCGGGCCTCTTGAATGGATTGGAGATCGTGATCAAGTTCGGGCATGAGTGGTTACCATGGGGGCAGAGTGGGCGATAGTATAGTCTAACTCTTCCTAAAAGTCACCGTCCCGCTCACTTCCAGCGAATCGATGACGGCCATGATCACCGCGTCCACCGGCGAGTCTTTGGTGATGGTCGTCTGCCGGGCCGATGAACCGGCGGCTACCAGCACGAGGTCGCCCGTGCCCGCGTCCACCGTGTCCACCGCCACGTATGGCTTGCCCACCGGGTTGCCCGTCTCATCGGCTTCGCGCACGATGAGCAGTTTGCGGCCCGTCAGCTTTTCATCTTTGATCGTCGCGATGGTTGAGCCGATGACTTTAGCAATTTGCATTTTAGTTTCACCGCAAAGACGCAAAGGGCGCGAAGATTACTTCGTATGAATCTTTGCGTTCTTCGCGCCTTCGCGGTTCAATATTTCCCTGCCGTTGGCGGCGCTGGCTCGGCTTTGGCCTCGCCGCTCGCCTCGGCCACAATTCGGATTCCGGCGCTGGCGCCGATGCGCGTGGCCCCGGCCTCGATGAGTTTCTGCGCGTCGGCGAAATTGCGGATGCCGCCGGCCGCCTTCACGCCCATTCCCGGCCCCACCACTTTGCGCATCAGCGCCACATCGGCCACCGTGGCCCCGCCCGGCCCGAACCCGGTGGACGTTTTGACGAAGTCCGCGCCAATCTCTTTGCAAATATAACACGCGGCGATCTTCTCTTCGTCGGTGAGCAACGCGGCTTCGATGATCACTTTGACGATGGCGCCTTTGGCGTGCGCGGCGCGCACCACCGAGCGCACATCGCGCGCCGCGTGCTCGTAATCTCTCGACTTGATCGCGCCGATGTTGATCACCATATCGATCTCGCTCGCCCCCTCGTCCACAGCCTGTTGAGTCTCGAACGCTTTCACTTCGGGCGGCGTGGCTCCCAGTGGGAAGCCGATCACCGTGCAAACTTTGACCGGCGACCCGCGAAGCAATTGGGCGCACAGCCGCACGTGCGTGGGGTTCACGCACACGCTGGCGAAGCCGTGCTTGCGAGCCTCGTAGCACAACTGCGCGATCTGATCGGGCGTGGCTTCGGGCTTGAGCAGGGTGTGATCGATTTTGGCGGCGATGCCCCGGCTGGGCGGGATGACTCCGAGTCCCGCGCTCAATCGATCCGCTCCGGCGGCAATCACCATGCCCACGCGGTCAATGCACATCTGCGCGCACAGGCCGCCCGTGCACTCACTGCCGCACGGCGGCTGGCCGCTCTGCGCCGCCCGTTGCTCTTCGGCCAAACGCAGAAGCACCTGTTTGGTGATCGTTTCGACGAGACGTTCGACAGCGCGCGGATCGATGGGCATATCCCTACTCTTCGAAGAGTTGCTCAACTTTGATCGCCAGCCCCGGCAGCATCGGCGACAGGACTGTTTCGGCCTCTTCGTACAACCCCGCCAACCCGTAGTCGTTTCCTTTCAGGGCCAGCACTTCCACCGTGCGTTCGGTGGGGCTGACAATCCAGTATTCGCGCACGCCATATTTGGCGTATAGGTTTCGCTTCGTCACCCGGTCGGCGCGGACACTGCCGGGCGAGACTATCTCGACGACGAGATCGGGCGGGCCGGACACGCCATTGTCGGTGAGACGGTTGGCGTGTTCGTTAGCGACGAACAGAAAATCCGGCTGGACGAATTCATGTTCGGAGAAGAATACGTCCAACGGAGCAATCAACGCTGCCCCGAGGCGATTCTGCTTCACATGGTTTCTGAGATGCACGGCAAGATTGATCAACACGGTTTGATGCCAGCGATTTGGGCTTGGCGACATGAGTCTCTCCCCTCCAATCACCGAAAAGTATTCGCCCTCCGCCGTCTCGCGCAAATAGCGGGCATACGTCCAGCGTTCGGCCTCTGCCGCCGGAGTCGTGTATGGAGCATTGGCCGCAGCCATCGCGCTCATTCCTTCAGAAACCTCTTCTCGATCTCGATGATTTTGCTCACCCGCTTCGCGTGCCGCCCGCCGCCGAACTCGGTTCTCAGCCACACTTCGACGATCTGCTTGGCGAGGTTTGCGCCGATGAGCCCCGCGCCGAGCGTGAGCACGTTGGCGTCGTTATGCTCGCGGCTGTTCACGGCGGTAGCGTGATCGTAGCACAAGGCGGCGCGCACGCCCGGCACTTTGTTGGCCGCCATCGCGCTGCCAATTCCCGCGCCGTCGATCACGATGCCGCGCCACGCTTTGCCTTCGCTTACCAATCGCGCGACGGCATAGGCGAAATCGGGATAATCCACGGCCTCCGTCGAATTCGTGCCGCAATCGGTGACGGCGTACCCCAGTGAGGCGAGGTGCGCCTTCAACGTTTCTTTCAACGGATAGCCGCCGTGATCCGCGCCGAGGGCCACCACACTTCCTCCCCTGTCGGTGCTTGCTCCGACGGGGGAGGGCTGGGGTGGGGGTTGCCCTCCCAACGTCCGCCGAACGACTCGCTCGACGACGGCGCGAAGATCAGAATCGGAAAGAGTCATGGGTAACGATAGTGTTCCACCATCTTCCATGCGTTCACCGGCCAATACACCATCCACACTTTGCCCACGATGCTGTCGCCGCTGATGGGGCCGACGCTGGCATCGCGCGAATCTTTAGAGAAGTTGCGGTTGTCGCCCAGCGCAAAGTATTGATCCGGCCCGAGCTTCCACTCGCCGGATTGATGCGCCAGCATCGGCTCTTTAATGTACGGCTCATCGAGGATCTGGCCGTTCACTTCGATCTGTCCGCTGCGGATGATGATCGTGTCGCCGGGAGCGCCGATGACTCGTTTGATGAAGTCGGTCTCGCCGGGGATGCCGAGAATGCGCTCCCACAACGTCGATTCGGGGTGGCCGGGCGGCACGAACACTACCACATCGCCGCGCTGAGGCTCGCCGAACTGATAGGCCAGTCGGTTGACGATGATGTATTGCCCGTTCTTGAAAGTGTTGTCCATGCTTGCGCCGTAAATCTTGAACCGGCCGGTGACCGAGTTGACGACGACAAAGATGATGGCTGTGAGAACCAGCGTCTCGACGATTTCGCGGACGATGGATTTGGCTTTTGAGAATCGCGGGGGTTGGGCTTCTTGAATCTCTTGCGCTTCCACTGGGATCAGGCTCCTGAGATGCGCGAATTATAGCCCAGTTGCCTCTCGACGCTGAGTCATTGGCCCCCGGCAGATCACGACCGTCCACCGGTCAACCGAGAACCGATCAGCCAGTAACCTCTACCCCTTGTCACTGCGTCCACGAAACGACAGCCGCAAGGGTGTGCCGAGAAATGAGTATCGCTCGCGGATTTGGTTTTCGAGGAAGCGGCGGTAGGTGAAGTGAACGAGCTCGGGGCTGTTGACGTGAAAGAGGAAGGTGGGCGGGTCGGTGTCCACCTGAGAGGCGTAGAGGATTTTGAGTCGGCGCCCCGATTTGAACGAAGGCATGTGCTTGTCCATTGCCTCGCGCACGATCTGATTCAATTCGGAGGTGGGGATACGCACCAGCCGCTCCTCTTGCACGCGCAGGGCGGTGGGCAACACTTGATCGGTTCGCTGGCCGGTTTTGGCCGAGATGAAAAGGATGGGCACGTAATCGAGGAAGTGCAGGCCCTGCCGCACTGTGTCGGTGAAGATGTTCATCGTATGCGTGTCTTTTTCCACCGCGTCCCATTTGTTGACGACGACGACGACACTGCGGTTTTTGTCGATCACCATTCCGGCGATGTGCGCGTCTTGTGCGGTGATGCCTTCCACTGCGTCGATGAGCAGCAGCACGACATCGGCGCGATCGATGGCGCGCAGGGTGCGAAGGACGCTGTACTTTTCCACGCCGACGCTGATGTGCCCGCGCCGCCGAATGCCGGCCGTGTCGATGAGGGTGACGGCCATGCCTTCGTATTCGAGTTGGGTGTCGATGGCGTCGCGGGTGGTGCCGGGGATGGGCGAGACGATGGCTCGCTCTTCGCCGAGCAGTCGGTTGAGCAGACTGCTTTTGCCCACGTTGGGCCGCCCCACGATGGCAACTTTGACCGATGTGTCCTCTTCAACCGCTTCTTGCTTTGGCAGGGCGGCGATCACTGCGTCGAGCAGATCGCCGGTGCCGATGCCGTGCATGGCCGAGATGGGAAAAGGATCGCCCATGCCGAGTTCATAGAATCCGTAGGCTTCATCGCGGCGGGCCGGGTTATCGCCTTTGTTGACGGCGAGGAACACGGGCGGGCGCGGCTGGCCGTCGGCCATCTTTTGATGCTTGCGGAGGATATCGGCCACTTCGTGATCGGCGGCGGTGGGGCCGCTGGCGGCGTCGGTGAGGAAGATCACCGCGTCGGCTTCGGTGATGGCCAGTTCGGCTTGGGCGCGGATCTCGGGGATGAAGTCGGCGGAGTCAACGGAGAGGGGTTTGGCGTTCGGCTCGCGGCTGGCGATTTCGATGCCGCCGGTGTCCACCACGTCGAAGGCCACGCCGTTCCATTCAGATTCGCCGAACTGCCGGTCGCGGGTGGTGCCGGGCGTGTCGTCCACCACCGCGCGCGGCTCGCCAATGAGCCGATTGAAGAAGGTGGACTTGCCCACATTGGGGCGGCCTACGAGGGCGATGAGGGGCTTGGGCATAAACGAAGAAGGATGAACGCGGAACGATGAATGGTGATGGCTAGCCGCTGATGGCTGATTGTCGATCGCTTCAGGGCGTGCCCGTCGGCGTCGGCGTGAGCGTGGGCGCCCGCGTGGCCGTTGCGGTGGCGAGGCGGGTGGTGGGCGGTGGCGAGGCGGCGGTGGGCGCGCGAGTGGCGGTGCCGGAGCCGGTGATGAGCACTTCGATGGTGCCGGGCAAAATGGTTTGCACGGTCACGCCTTCGGGCGCAACAACTTGCGGCGTGACTTGATGCAGGCCGGGCGGCAGGCCGAGCAGATCGAGCACGACACGCACCGACTCGTGTGTGAGCGAATCGAGGATGGGCAGGGGGCCGGAGAGGATCACATCCACGGCGGACGGCGAGGCAGTGGCGGCCAGCCCCGCGCCCAGCCCCTGTATTTCGAGATCGTGTTGAATGGTGAGACTGCTCTCGATGGCGGCAATGCTGATCTGCACCACGACAGTTTGCTCGCCCACCAACGACACGCCCTCCGGTAGCACCAACGTAGCCCGCACTTCGAGATCGTCGCTGGCTTTGCTGATGTCTAGTTTTTCGGTCTCCACGAATCCGGCCAGCGCGGCGACGATGGTGGGATCGGATGAGAAGAGGGTGACGACGGGCGGCGAGACGGAAATGTTGGTGAGCCGATAGCCCGCCGCTACTTGCCCCTCGATGACGGCTTTGACCGCCACATCGCGGTAGCCGCCGAGCTGCTCCACCGGGACGGTGACCGCCACCGTTGAGGGGGCGAGGGTGATGCCGAACACCGGTTGCCCCGCTGCGTTCACCGGCGTGACCCCGACCACTTCGGTGACGGTTTGCTTTGCGTTGCTCACGTCCACTTGGGCGATCAGTTCGCTCACCGAGTCGGCGGCGGAGGCCGGGCCGGAGACGATGACCGACTCGGGCGCGGTGGCCACCTCACGCAATTTATAGCCGGTGGCCGGCTCGCCGTTGATCTCCAATCGCAGAGGCAGTTCGCGGTTGATGATCGGTTCGAGCGTCAATTGAATTTCTTGTGGGGCGATGTTGGTGATGAGCGTGTGGGGCGCATCGACCACCGCGGCGAGGGGCACGGTCACGGTTCCGGGGGCGGCGTTGCTCAGGTCGGCGACGACGTGAAGTTGATCGATTTTGAGCGAGGCCCAAACGGACTGCGGGGCGCGCACGCGAATGTCGGCGGCGAGGCGCGGACTGCCCACGATGACCATGCCTTGCGGCAAGTGGGTGATGGTGATGGGCACGGGGTCGGCGAACACTTTTTCTTCGAAGGGGTCTTCTTCGTTGATGGCCACAACCCAAATGGTGACGGCCAGCGCCAGTGAGAGGAGGAGGGCGGAGAGGTTGCGGAGGAGCCAGCGCATGAGGCCAGGAGTCAGGAGTCAGCAATCAACAATCAATTGGAGGATTTCTTGGGCGGGCGGAAGAGGGGCGTGGTTTGGGGCCGATAGAAGGCGGTGAGGATGTTTTGCAGACGCGCCGCGTCGAGCCGCCGAATCATTTTACCATTGTGGGTAACGCTGATCGTGCCGGTCTGTTCGGAGACGATGACGGCTACGGCGTCGGAAACTTCGCTGATGCCGATGGCCGCGCGGTGGCGCAGGCCCATCGGTTGTTGCGAGAGGTGGGCTTCGGTGGAGAGGGGCAGAACGCAGGCGGCGCTGACCAAACGATTGTGGCGCAGGATCACGGCGCCGTCGTGCAGGGGTGTGTCTTTGACGAAGATTTGCGCCAGCAGTTCGGCCGAGACGAGCGAATCTATTTTGACTCCGGTGTCGATGTGTTCTTGCAAGCCCACTTCGCGCTCGATGACGATGAGCGCCCCGCACCGTTTTTCGGAGAGGCGCTGGCTGGCCGAGCAAATGGATTCGATGACTGGCTGGGCGTGCGCCTCGCGGCTGCCGAAGTTGAGGAAGACGCTGGCCCGCCCCATCCGTTCGAGGGCGCGGCGAATCTCCGGCTGAAAGATGACCGGGATGGCGAGCAGAAGCGCGGGCAGTGTGCTGCGCAAAAGCCAAGTGAAGGCGCGCAGGCGAAGGAAACCGCTGAGCAGGGCGACGATGACGATGATGAAGATCACGCCGCGCAGGAGCATAACGGCCTGTGTGTCGCGCATGAGCACGAACAGGCTGAAGAAAACGGCGGTGACGAGCAGAATATCGACGACGCCGAGCCAGTCGAGGCGTTGGAAGAAGAAGGTGGTTTCGGTGAGGAAGTCGGGCAAGGGAGACGGACAACCGGCGACGAACGAATGACGATGTCGCCGAAGGTCGTTCGTCCGTCGTCCGTCGTTGGTTTAAGCGGGCGACTGAAGTTGAGCCAGCAGCTGCTGGTATTCGGCGACGTTATCGGGCCCCAGCGCAATGATGGCCTGAATCGTTTTGGCGGCGTCGGCTTTGTTCCCGGCTTGATGATGAAGATCGGCCAACGCGTCGAGCTGGGCGATGGCATCGGCTTTGCGCCCGGCCTGTTGATAGAGGCGAGCCAGGCGCTGGCGCAGGGCGGGCTCGTCGCCGCGCTCGGCGATCAGCGTTTCCATCAGGCTGATTGATTTCGCCAGTCCTTCGGTCGGCAGAAGGTGTTTGAGCATGTCGTCGGTTTCGGCGATGGCCTGCCGCGCCTGCCCAAGTCGGAAATAGATGTCGATCAGCGCCAGCCGCGCTTTGCCGTCGGAAGGGTTCTGCGTTTTGATCTGCTCGTAAGTTTTCATCGCCTGCCGCAAGTCGAGCCTCTGCATGTCGAGATCGCCAATGCGGTGCAGGATTTCAATCGCCAGCGATTTGTCGATGCCGGGCTTCTGGGCCAGCAGCAGGGCGCTCGAATACGTCTGCCGCGCCGTCTCGAAGTCGGCGAGGCTGAGGTGGATACCGGCAATCTCCACATTCTGCCGGATGGCCTCCGCCGTGCGCCCCTGTGCGGTGAGCATCTGCGAGAGTTTGGTGTGAATGTTGAGATCCATCGGCGCGAGCTGCGCCATCTGTTGATACAGCCTCACTGCCCTCGCCGATTCGCCGCGCACCCGATAGGCTTCGGCTGCCACCGTGTATTTTGCCAGCGCCGCCTCGACTCGATTCTGCGCGGCGAGTATCTCGGCCATTTTGATGTGCACTGGCAGATACATGGGCGAATATTCCACCGCGTACTGCGCTTCGTCGAGCGCGGGCATCCACAACCCCTTCGCCATGTGCTTGTCGATGCGCGCCATGCTTTCCATCACCCGGTCGGCGCGGGGGATGGAGATCATTTCGGCCAACGACGCCAGCGTGCTGTCTTCTTGTTGAGCATCCAATTGGTGGCGGGCATCCTGCGCCCGTTTGCGCCAATCGTGCCCCGACACAAAGGCCACCAACGTTTCGCCGATCTGGATCATCTCTTCTTCGGTTTGATCGCGGCCCAGATTCTCCTGCAAACTTTCGTACGAGGCGGCCAGCATGTCGGCTTGGGACTCCGGCACCGTGCCCTGATCCACCACCTGCAGGCACCTCAGCAGGTAGCTCGCCGCGTCCTTCATTTTGTTTTCGCGGCCCCTGCACACGCCCAGCCCGTAAAACGCTCCGGCGGCAAAGTCGGGGTGCTGGCTGGAGGCTTGGAATTGTTTGGCGGCCTCTTTGTAGCGCTCCATTCCGAAATACGCCGCGCCAATGATGAAGTTGAGCGCGGCGTGTTCCATTCCGGCGCGCAGGGTTTTCTCGAAGAACGACAGCGCCGTGCTGGCGTCGCCTTTCGATTGCAGATCGATGGCCTGCGTGAGGTAGGACAGGATTTGAGCCCGGCTGCCGCCTTTGACGTTGCGGAACGGATCGGCGCGCACCTTTTTGAGCACGCCCAGCCCGCCTTTGCCGGAGGGCGGCGGAGACGGCGCCCTTTCGTCGCTGCTGATGTCGAACAGCGCATCGGCCAACTGCGCCAAGGCCGTTTGCCGCGCGTCTTCCAATGGATTCGATTTCTTTTCTTCTTTTCGCTTCTCCGGTTCTTTGATGGCGGTATCGAGCGGAGAGAAGGCTTGCGAGGGCGGGCGCAGTGTGCCCGTGCCAATGCGCGGGCGCTCCGGCTCCGGCAGTGAAATGCCGCGCTGGATCAAGTCAATGGCGCTCAACGCATCGGGGTTGTTCGAGTCGAGTTGGGCGGCGCGCTGCGCCGATTGCAGAGCCTTCTGCAGCTCGCCCTGCTTTTGCAGAATGCGCGACACATTCACATAGGCGGCGCTCGATTCGGCGGTTCGCCCCACCCGCTCGTAGGCTAACGCGAGGCGTGAATACGCCTGCAGATGATTCGCTTCCAATTGAGTTGCGCGCGACCAATTCTCGATGGCTTTGTTCACATCGCGCTTGTTCACAAACGCCTCGGCGGCGATGTAATAGGCCTGTGAGGCGTCGTGCAGTTTGCCCATCCGCTCCAGAATCTCGGCGCACTTCTCGATGGGCAGGGGGTCTTCGGGGTTGAGCTGCGCGGCGCGGCGGTAAACCATCAGCGCCTCGTCGTGCCTGTTCTTTGCTAGCAGAGCCAGTCCCAGGCTGGACATCACTGAACTGTCGTCGGGGAATTCGTCGAGGGCGCGGCCATACGCGGCAATGGCTTTATCCCACTGCTGATCCCACGCCGCAGAGTTGCCATCGTTGAGTGCCCGTTCGTAGATTTCGCGGTTGCCGGCCATAGGCAAAGGATGAAGGATGAATGACGAATAACCAATTACAAACTACAAAACACAAACTCCAAACCGGCAGTTCATCGTTTTCCCGTCTTTGATTTCCGTTTTGCTTTCGTCGCGCGGGGGGGCCGACTCTTGCCCTTTTCTTTCTTCATCTTTCCGCCTTCCTCCTTCCCCAGCAGGGTGAGGAGGATGGCCTTCTGCGCGTGCATCCGATTCTCAGCTTGCGGGAAGAGAATGCTGTTGGGGCCGTCGGCCACCTCGTCGGTGATCTCTTGCCCGCGATGCGCGGGCAGGCAGTGCATCACCAGCACATCGGGCTTGGCCAGTTTCACCAACGCCTCGTTCACTTGATACGGCGGGAAGGCGGCTTTGCGTTTCTCGGTTTCGGCCTCTTGCCCCATGCTCGTCCACACATCGGTGTAAATCACGTCAGCGCCGCGCGCCGCTTCGTGCGGGTCGATGGTCTCGAAAATTTGGCTGCCGCTCACAGCGGCGAACTCGCGCGCCTTCACCACCACCGGCGCCGGCAATTCATAATCGGCGGGCGTGCCAATTCGGAAGTGGATGCCCAGCTTCGCGCAAATGTGAATGAGCGAAGTCGCCACGTTGTTGCCGTCGCCCACATAGGAAAACGTCAGCCCCTCCAATTTCTTGCGCCGTTCCATCACGGTGAAGATGTCGCCCAATGCTTGACACGGGTGGTTGTAATCGGAGAGGCCGTTGATCACCGGCGCGCGCGACCATTCGGCCAGCGTGAGCACGTGCTGATGATCGAAGACGCGGGCCATGATCCCATCCACGTAACCCGACAGAACGCGGGCCACATCGGGCACCGACTCTCGGCCCCCCAGCCCGATCTCGGCGGGGGAGAGATACAGCGCGTCGCCGCCGAGATGCCGCATGCCCATTTCGAACGAGACGCGAGTCCGCAGTGACGGCTTCTGAAAGATCATGCCCAGCGTTTTGCCTTTGAGGATCGGCTTGTTGCCGCCTTTGGCTCGTTCCCGTTTAAGTTTGAGGGCCGAGTCGAGGAGGGCTTCGATTTCAGCGCGGCTGAGGTCGGCGATGGCGATGAAATGCTGCATGTTGTTCTCTCCGAAATGATCTGAGCGCGAGTATAGCAAAGGAGGGAGGGAATTACAAATGACGAATGACGAATACACACCTTCGCGCGATGAACGATCACGGCGCGTCGCTGGCGGCGGGCAGACCGGCGGCGGGTTTGGCCGCGCGCGCGGCGCGTGTGATGGCTTGCGCGAAAACTTCGGCGGCATATGCGCCCACGATGTTCACGTCGGCTTTGTGTTGGCCGGTGGCGAGCGCAAAAATGGTGTCGCCGTCGAGCATGGTGTGAGCCGGGCGCACGGCGCGGGCGAGTCCGTCTTGCGCCATCTGCGCCACTTTGTTCACTTGCTCTTTCGTTAACTGAGCGTTCGTCGCCGCCACCCCGATCACCGTGTTCTCCCGCGAGGCGAATCCGAGAAGGGTGCGCCCGGCGAGACTCTTCATCACTTCCATTGTGTCGGCAAAGTAGCCGGGCGCGCCCACGCGAAGCGGGCCGGTGCGCAGAGTCCGCGCCCCGGCGACGATTCGGCCCGAGGCCGGATCGATCACGTCGCCGAAGGCGTTGACGGCGGCGATGGCTCCCACCCTCACCCCGCCGCCGATCTCGATGGATGCCGTCCCGATCCCCGATTTCATCGCTTGCCCGATTCCCAAAATCTTCCCCACCGTTGCGCCGGTGCCCGCGCCTACGTTGCCTTCGGCCGGCGGGTCGGCGCTGGCGTTGAGGCAGGCGCGATAGCCCATCTCCGCATCCGGTCGAATCTTCGCCGAGCCGATTCCGAGATCGAACAGAATGGCGGCGGGCACGATGGGCACTTTAGCCACGCGCACGTCGAAGCCCACGCCGCGCTCTTCGAGGTAACGCACCGCTCCGGCGGCGGCATCCAGCCCAAAGGCCGAGCCGCCGGAGAGCACGACGCCGTGCACGTGCTCGACGAGATGCATGGGATGAAGCGCGTCGGTTTCGCGGGTGCCGGGCGCTCCGCCGCGCTGATCGATGCCGCCAACAGCCCCGCTTTCGCAAAGGATGACGGTGCAACCGGTGAGCGCGTCGGCGTCGTGCGCGTGCCCCACGCGAATGCCGGGGATGTCGGTGATGGCGTTGTGAAGTTTCATGTGCGCTTCTGTGTGATCGATGGAGTGATTCAAGAGTAGAATCCATTATCCCGCCGCGAGGGCAAAAGTCAATGCATCCAAACCATTACCCCATTCTCGAATACGATCCCAATCCCGTCGCCGTGATTCAGCCGCCTCAGTTCGGGGCGCGCGGCAAAGTGCCTCAGCACTGCGTGCTCTGTTTCTTCGCCGAAGTGTTCGATGCGTTGGCGGCGAATGGAACGTTGAAGCGAATCGGCAAACTGCGAAGCGAGATCGGCGACAACCCGATCTATGAACTGGAAATGGACGGGCGGCGATTGGCGGCGGTGCATCCGGGCGTGGGCGCTCCGTTGGCGGCCGGGTTTTTGGATGAGTTGATCGGTTTGGGCGCGCAGAAGTTCATCGCCTGCGGCGGCGCGGGCGTGCTCGACCGCGAGATCGCCGTGGGACATCTCATCGTGCCCACCTCAGCCGTGCGCGACGAAGGCGCATCGTATCATTATCTTCCGCCGGGCCGCGAGGTGAGCCCCAGCCCCGACGGCGTGACCGCCATCGAGGCCGCGCTCAAAGCCGACGGCATCGCCTACATCACCGGCAAAACGTGGACAACCGACGCCATTTATCGTGAGACGCCCGACAAAGTGAAACTGCGAAAGTCCGAAGGATGCATCGCCGTTGAAATGGAAGCCGCCGCTTTTTTTGCGGTGGCGCAGTTTCGCGGCGCGACCTTCGCCCAAATCCTGTACGGCGGCGACAATCTCGATAGCGACAAGTGGGACTCGCGGCATTGGGATCGGCAAACGTCGGTGCGCGAGAAATTGTTTTGGCTGGCCGCCGAAGCCTGTTTGAGGCTGGCATGAATCTCACCCTCATCCCTTATCCGAGTCTATTCCCCAGCGTCCGCGCCGCAGTTCGCCGCCGATGCCCGCCCGACGTATCTGCACTTCGACGCGGAGTCCTGAGGCCGTGATAAAATGTCCGGCATGAGCATCCCCTCTGCGCCCCCCTCGTTCGAAACCATCCTCAATACACCGCCCTCGCAACTGCCGCGCAACCGAAAGACCGAAGCCCAACACAAGCGCGAAACGTATTGGCAGATCTTTTTCCCGCTGGGAGTCGGGTTGGTGTTGATGATCGGGGCGGGGGTGTTGGCCGTCGTGGCGGCGGCCTCCCCCGGCGCCGGAAGCGCGCGAGTGTGGGCCGATGTGTCGCTGGCCTTCGTCATCCTGCAAGTGATGATCGTCGTTCTGCCGTTGGTCATCATCTTCGGCGGATTGGCCTACGCTGTTGGCTATCTTCTGAAAGTGATGCCGCCGTACTTCAAGATTGCGCAGGACTACTCCGCGCTGGCGGCGCGCAAAACCGAATGGGCGATGCGATATGTCGTGGAGCCGGTGTTGCAGTTCAAATCGGCAGTGGCCGGGTTCGATAGTTTTGCGCAGGGCGTTCGCAAATTCTTTGGCCGCTGATGGAGGTGCGGACAATGGAAGGCGATAGCGAATTCGAGCTCGATTGGAAAGTGAAGGCAATACTCATCGGCGGAGCGGTGGGTGCGCTGGTGGGTATCGGCGCGGCATATCTGTACATTCGCAACATCGAAGAAGCGGGCGAGCCGCTGCAGTTGGCGACGAAAGACGCGTTGCAGATTGGCGTGTCGCTGGCCTCGTTGGTGAAGCAAGTGGCGAGCATGGGCCACAAATAAACTCTGGCCGATTCGGCGGTAAAACGGACTCTGGGCTTTGGCGCAGAGTCCGTTTTTTTTTGCCTGTTGACAAACGGCGATTCGGGTATAGGATATGAACGACCGTTCATATTTTTCGGAGCGAAATGCCTGACGAAAAACCACAATCAAAGGGCGAACAAACTCGGTCTGCCATTATCGGGGCCGCCTATGGTTTGTTCCTCAAAAATGGATTCCACGGCACGAGCATGAGGCAGATTGCCGAGAAAGCCGACCTCGCGCTGGGGGGGATATACAACCACTTCGGCAGTAAAGAGGAAATCTTTGCCGCCGTGCTCGATGCTTACCACCCGTACCACACCATTTTTCCGGCGCTGGAAACGACAGAGGGTGAGACGGTTGAATTGTTCATGCGTGACGCCGCCCGACGGGTGAAAAATGAAATCGAGGGCACCGAGACCAAACTTCTGCCGCTGCTCTTCATCGAACTGGTGGAGTTTCAAGGTTGCCATCTCGCCACTCTGGCCGAGAAGTTGATGCCCACCATCCTTGCCTTCGTTCAACGCATGGTTGGGCGGCAGGGGAAACTTCGCAATGTCCCTCCGCCAATTATGATTCGCATGTTGTTTGCCACCTTCGCTGGCTACCTCATGACCGAAATGGTGCTAAAGAACATCCCCGCTTTCAAAAACGCGGAACTGGATTGGTTCGATGGCATGATGGACGTTTACCTGCATGGCATACTTGAGCCGGAGGCTTGATGTTCAACACTCGCCTGTTCTCTCTGGTGCGCAAAGAGTTCATTCAGATCACACGCGATCCCCGCACGCTGGTTCTCATCATCATCATCCCGGTGATGCAGTTGTTTCTGCTCGGCTATGCCGCCAACAACGATGTGCGCAACGTGCCGCTGGCCGTGCTGGATCAAGATCGCGGCCCCGAAGCGCGCGCCCTGCTCGACGCTTACCGCGCCGCCGACTATTTTCGGCTCGCCTACGATGTTGGCTCCGAAGATGAATTGCTCGCGTTGATCGACGGCGGCCAGGCCCGCGCCGGGTTGATCATCCCGCCCGACTACGGCAAGCAACTCAACAGCGGCGGCTCGGCGCAAGTAGCCTTTATCTTGGATGGCAGTGACCCGACGGTAGCCGGCACCGCCCTCTCGGCGGCCAAACTCATCGGGCAATCGAAGTCCACCGAGATCATGAGCGAGCGATTGGCGCGGCGCGGCGCAGTTCTGCAAACCACCCTGCCGGTCGATGTGCGCACTCAAGTTTGGTACAACCCCGATCTTGTCAACGCCTATTTCATGATCCCCGGCGTGATCGGCATGATCCTCTACGCCATCACGTCCATCCTCACCGCCACCGCCATCGTCCGCGAGCGCGAACGCGGCACCATCGAGCAGCTCATCGTCACCCCTATCCGTCCATGGGAACTCGTCGTCGGCAAGTTGCTCCCGTACACCGTTCTTGCGTTGTTCAACGCAATCGAAGTGCTGGCCATCGGCGCATGGTGGTTTCATGTGCCGGTGCGCGGCAGCCTGCTGCTCATCTTGGGGCTCTCGGCGCTGTTCCTCATGTCCAGCCTCGGCATCGGCTTGTTTGCCTCCTCGGTGGCCAATACCCAACAGGAAGCGATGCTCACCGTGTGGATGACGCTCTTGCCAGGCATCTTCCTTTCCGGTTTCTTCTTTCCCCTCGAAGCCATGCCCGCCGTGTTGCGTTATCTTTCGTTCCTCATGCCCTTGCGCTACTACCTCACGATCATTCGCACTCTCTTGCTCAAAGGCGTGGGCCTCGCAGAAATCCAAAATGAAGTTATCGCCCTGACCATCTTTGGCGTCGGCATCATGACCGCCGCCGCCCTCCGATTCCGCAAACGACTGGATTAACTCCAAACTCCAAAACTCAAACTCCCAAATTTGGAGTTTGAAGTTTGGAGTTTGATCTTGGAGGTTCTCATGCATCCCGATTCCAAACGAATCGCCCCCGTCATCCTTCTTCTCGCCCTCGCCGGACTCGGCTACTGGTATTTCACCAGCCGCGCCTCGGCGCAAAAAGGCGACATTGACGCTTCAGGCACCATCGAGGCCGTTGATATTGCTATCGCTCCCGAACTCTCCGGGCGGGTGAGCCTGATCAACGTCGCCGAAGGCGACTCGGTGAAAAGGGGCGACGCGCTCGTGCAGATGAATACCGCGCTCCTCGAGACTCAACGAGCGCAAGCCGCCGCCGCCCTCGCCGCCGCCCAAGCCAATTACGACTCGCTCGTCGATGGCGCCGCCGCCGAACAGCTGAACGCCGCCGTGGCCCGCGCCGAAAAAGAATTGCTCGACGCCCAGCAGGCGCTCGACACCCTGAACGACACCGCCGCCCTCGCCACCGCGCAGGCCGAATCCGAAGTGGCCCGCGCCCGCGACGCCCTCGACAAAGCCCAACAGCGCCTCAATAACACCCGCCACCCCGACATCGAGTTCTATCAAGATCGAGTGGACAGAGCCGAAGACGCACTGCTCACCGCCCAGCAGAACGCCGAGATCATCGACATCGGCTCACTGCAAGCAAGTTTGCAGGCCGCGCGCGACGCGCTCAAAACCGCCGGAGACCGATTGGGCGCAGTGAAAACTGCCATCGCCGGTTGCCCCGAATGCGACCCCAACCGATACGTCACCGTCGATAGAATCCCCATGCGCCTCGAAGACGCGCAGGATGCATACAACGACATTGCCAACACCGTGCGCGAGCTCGAACTCCAAATCGATCAGGCCCAACGAAGCAACAGCAATCTCACCGACGATGTTCAGGAAGCCCTCGACGATGCGCGGCAAGATTTGGACTGGGCGTTGCAGGGGCCCGACGCAATCGATCTCGCCATCGCCCAAGCCGATGTGGAAGTGGCGCAAGCCAAACTCGACGACGCCCTGAGCCGTTACGAAAAAGTGCAAACCGGCCCCGACCCCGACAAACTTGCCGCGGCGCAGGCGCGGCTGGCCGCCGCCGAAACCGCGTTGATCGCCGCCAAAGCCGCCGCCTCCGACGATCGACTCGAAACGGCGAAAGCGCAAGTGGAATTGGCTCAAGCCGCGCTCGGCGTGCTCGATGTGCAGATCGCCAAACTCACCCTCCTCGCCCCCGCCGATGGCATCGTCCTTTCGCGCGCTGTCGAGCCGGGAGAAGTCATCCTGCCCGGCGCAATCTTGCTCGTCGTCGCCGACCTCAGCCGATTGACCATCACCGTGTACGTCCCCGAAGATCGATACGGCGCGATCAGCCTCGGGCAGACCGCCACCGTCACCGTCGACTCGTTCCCCGACGAAACCTTCACCGCCACCGTGGCCCACATCGCCGATCAAGCCGAGTTCACGCCGCGCAACGTGCAAACCACCGAAGGCCGCAAGACCACCGTGTTCGCCATTGACCTTTCGATTGACAACCCCGAAGGAAAACTGAAACCCGGCATGCCCGCCGACGTGAAATTTGGAAAATGACCACTCTCATCGAAGCCCGCGATCTGCGCAAGCGTTTTGGCTCCACCCAAGCGGTGGACGGCGTGAGCCTGACCGTGAACGCCGGTGAGGCCTACGGACTCGTGGGCCCGGACGGCGCTGGCAAAACCACAACCATGCGCCTGCTCATCGGCGCCCTCTCGTGCGACTCCGGCTCGGTGATCATCGGCGGGCACGATCTTGGCAAACACGCCGAGTCGGCGCGGGCAATGGTGGGCTACCTCGCCCAACGATTCAGCCTCTACGTTGATCTCACGGTGATCGAGAACCTGCGCTTCTTCGGCGAAGTGCGCGGCGTGGCCGGCGCGCCGCTCGACGCCCGCGCCGCCGAACTGCTTCACTTCGTCGGCCTCGCCGGTTTCGAGACCCGACTCGCGGGCAACCTCTCCGGCGGCATGAAGCAAAAACTCGGCCTCGCCACCGCGCTCATCCATCGCCCGCAAGTGCTGCTGCTCGACGAACCCACCGCCGGAGTCGATCCGGTGACGCGGCAAGATTTTTGGCAGCTCATCATTCGCTTGCTCGGCTCCGAAGGCATCGCCGCCATCGTCAGCACGCCATACATGGATGAGGCTGCGCGATGCAATCGGCTCGGCTTCATGTATCGCGGGCGCATCCTCACTCACGGCTCGCCGCGCGAGCTCACCGCCAACATGAGCGGCCACGTGCTCGAACTGATCGCCCATCCCAAGGATCGAGCGCGCGAATTGTGTTTGGCCGATCCCGATGTGGAAGACGCCCTCGCCTTTGGCGACCGCCTCCATTTGCGAGTCCGGCAGATTGAGGGCGTGGTGTCGCGGTTGCCCTCCGCGTTGAGCGGGGGCGGGGTGATGGTGGATCGATTGCGGCCGATTCCCGCCACGCTCGAAGACGCTTTCATTTCTCTTCTCGCCTCATCGGGAAAGACGCAGTGATGACCTTTCAATCAAGAGTCGCACACGGATAACGCGGATGGAGCGGAGTTCGCGGATGAATCAAAATCATCAGCGTTCATCCGCATTATCTGCGCCATCCGCGTTGCCCAGTTCATGCCAGACATAGCGATCTCCGTCCACGAGCTCTCCAAAAAATTTGGCGACTTCACCGCCGTTGACGGAGTCTCGTTCGAAGTTCAACGCGGCGAAGTGGTGGGCTACCTCGGCCCCAACGGCAGCGGCAAAACGACGACGATGCGAATGCTGCTCGGCCTCCTCCGCCCCACCTCGGGCCGCGCGCAAGTGCTCGGCTTCGACATCGAAAAGCAGGCCGAGTCCATTCGCCCGTTGGTGGGCTACATGAGTCAGAAGTTCGCGCTCTATGAGGATCTCACCATTCGAGAGAATCTTGTTTTCTATGCGGGGGTGTATGGAATGCGGCCCGACGACTATCGCCCGCGCGTGCAGGACGTGTTGGCGTTGATCGGCCTATCGGGGCGCGAAAACGAACGGGCCGGCGAACTCTCCGGCGGGTGGCGGCAACGGCTGGCGCTCGGCATCGCCCTCGTTCACAGCCCTCAACTTCTGTTCCTCGACGAACCGACCAGCGGAGTGGATCCATCGGCGCGGCGTGAGTTTTGGGATCTGATCTACACGTTGACGGAGCGGGGGGCCACGGTGTTCGTGAGCACGCACTACATGGATGAGGCCGAACACTGTGGCCGACTCGGAATCATGTACAACGGCAAACTCATGGCGATGGACACGCCGAGCGCCCTCAAAGGATCGCAGCTCAAAGGCCCGGCATGGAATGTGGTGGCCGACCCGCTCATCCCCGCCCTCGACGCGCTCTCGGCCACTCCCGGCGTTCACCGCGCCGGACTGCTCGGCGATCATCTGCACGCGATCTCGTTGGGCGACTCTCACACCGCCGAGAGTTTGCGCTCCGCCCTCATCGCGCGCGGCTTTGCCGATGCGATTGTTGAAGAGACCGAGCCAACGCTGGAGGATGTGTTCGTGGAATTGGCTGGGAGGTAGCGCATTCTCCCCTCCCCCGGCGGGAGAGGGGTTGGGGGTGAGGGCTACTGGCGTGATCTCAACAGCCTCAACGCCGTTTCGGCCAGCATGGCCGTGCCAACAGGCAGCGCATTCTCGTCGAGATCCCAATCGGGCGTGTGCACATATTTCGGTTTGCCGCCCGGCGCTTTCGTTCCCAATCTCAGCATGGCCCCCGGCGCGAGCCGGAGCATGTAGCTGAAATCCTCCGCGCCCATGGTGCGCTCCGGCGGGCCCAGATTCGATTCGCCCAGCAGATCACGCGCCACCCTGCGGAACTCTTCGGCTACACCCGGATCGTTGTGCATCGGCGGGTAACCGCGTTCGATGTCCAGTTTGTAATCGCCGCCCAACGCCCGCGCAATTTCCAAACACCGTTTCACTTCGTCGAGCAGCTTCTCGCGGATATGATCATCCATGCTCCGCAGGGTGCCTTCGATGTAAACCGAGTCCGGAATGACGTTGGAAGCCGCGCCGCCGCGCACCACTCCCAACGATAGCACCGACGGCAAGAGCGGATCGATGCGCCGCGATGGCACGGCATACATGGCGTTGAGCGCTTGAGTTGCCAGCCAGATCGGATCAACCGCCCGATCGGGATGAGCGCCGTGGCCGCCCGTGCCGATCACATGCGCTTTGAACGAGTCCACTGCGGCGGCCACCTTTCCATCCTCAATGGCCACGGTTCCGGCATTCAGCGTTCCATCCACATGAAGGGCGATAACGGCATCCACTCCCTTCAACGCCCCGTCGGCAATCATGCGCGGCGCGCCGCTGATCCCCTCCGCATCGGCCACTTCTTCCGACGGTTGAAAGAGCAATCGAATCTGCCCGGCGATTTTTTCTTTCGCTAACAACATGGCCGCGCCCAACAACATCGCCGTGTGCGCGTCGTGGCCGCAAGCGTGCATCTTGCCCGGCGTTTGCGATTTGTATTCGACCTCGTTGATCTCTTGGATGGGCAGGGCGTCCATGTCGGCGCGGATGGCGACCACCGGGCCGTCGCCGTCGCCGATGTAGCCGACGACTCCGGTTTTGCCGACTCCGGTTTGGCATTCGACTCCGATCTCGCCCAGCGCGCGGGCCACGAGTTCGGCGGTTTGGAAAACGTCGAAGCCGAGTTCGGGGTTGCGATGAATAGCGCGGCGCAGTTCGACGAGGCGAGGTTTGAGGGCTTGGGCTTTGGCGAGCATAGGATTCCTTTGGCGGCTTGAGTTTGGCACGCGGATGACGCGGATCGGACAGATTTGCGCGGATCAAATTGAGATCAGCGTTCATCCGGGTGGATCAGCGTTATCTGCGTGCTGATTATCCGGCAAGTATACACGTTTCACGGGCAGAACTCTTTCACCGCCTCCCAAACTTTTTGCATCGCCGCTTTCGGATATGGCCCCGCAGTGTCGCCATCCCCGCCGCTGGTGAACGTGGCCGCCGACACGGCCTCATCCACGCCCGTTTGCAGTGAGAACGCAACGATGTTTCTTTCAATCGACACCGGGCCGGGCCAGTCCTTCACTCGACCCTGCGAATCGGCGACGGTGAGATTCACCCGGCCATCGGCGAAACTTTGCCGCGTGTACGTTTGGCCGTCGAGCGACACGGCCATGCTCTGAAACGTCCATATCTGCGGCGCGTCGCGCACGCCCGCCAGAAACACGCGCACAGTGCTGTTGGGGTAATAACCGAAGTTGCGCTCGACGCGGGTGATGTCGAGATACGGCGGCAGTCCGTTCGCGTCACCCACCGGATCGGCGAGCGTTTGGATGAGAGTTGTGCCGCCCGCATCGCGAGTCTCCTGCGTGCCGGTGGAGAGATCGTGGATCAGCACGCCGCCCACGTCGAAGTTGATGGCGACGCCGAACGAGGGCGGGATGTCGGCGTTGTGAAGGAGGATGAGTCGGCGCGGGCCGGGAGTCAGAGTTCGGGGACCGTCGATGATGATCGGGCCGAGTTTCGTTTCGATGGTGAAGGTGGCGTTGTCCCAATCGAATCGATACACGCCGATCTCGGTGGCCGGGTCGGTGCGGAAGATGCAGGAGTCGGGTTGGGGTGTGGCCGACGGCTGAATGCGAGTGGGCGGCGCGACGGTGCCGAGCAAGGTTGGGGTGGGGAGGGTCGTTGGGTGGTTAGGTGGTTGGGTGGTTAGGTGGTTGGGTGGTTGGGGGACGCAGGAAGTGAGGATGAGAAATGAACAATGAACAATGAGCAATGACGGATGACGAATGACGAATGACAAATGACGAGTGACGAATGGATAATGACGAATGATCAGTGAGCAATGACGAATGACGAATGAGCGATGAGGCGATGAATGGCGGGGGCGCATGGGGCAATCAGCAATCTGCGATCTGCAATCGCCAATGAGTATAATCGCTCAATGCGAATTTCACGGAGGCAGGTTTTGGGTTGGGCACTGCGATGCGCGGCAGTGTGGGCGCTGTTGAAGTTGCCCGCCGCGCCGCGCCCGTTGATCGTGATGGGGCCGCCGCAGACGGTGAAGACGACTCACCCCATTGTGTGTGTCCACACCCGGCTGACCGACGAGGTGGAAGAGTGGAAGATTCAGCGCACGTTGGCGATGGCGCGTGAGATGGGAGCGAGCACGATTGTCGAATACTTTCCGTGGGCGTATTACGAGGGTGCGGAGAACGATTATGATTTCACTCACCCCGATGTGGTGATCGGCCACGCGGAGAATCAAGGGCTCACCGTGATCGCCCGGTTGGGGCTGGTGCCGGGGTGGGCGCGGCCCAAGCCGCCCGCGCCGGAGACGACCGACACCTATCTCGATTCGGAACACTACGACGACTTCGCCGAGTTCGTGTTTGAGTTTGCCTCGCGCTATCGCGGACGAATCAAACACATCGTCATTTGGAACGAACCGAATCTTTCGTTGGAGTGGGGGTATCGGCAGGTTGATCCGGCGGGGTATATCGAGATGCTGAAGTTGGCGTACGCGGCGGCGAAGCGGGCGAATCCCGATGTTCAAGTTTTGGCCGGCGCGCTCGCCCCTACCCTCGAGCCCGAAGGCTCACCGTGGGGAATGAACGATTTGCTGTATCTGCAAAAGTTATACGACGCGGGCTTCGCAAACTATTACGATGTTCTTGCGGTGCACTCGTATGGGTTGGGCTTCGCTCCCGACGAACCGCCCGCGCCCGATGCGCTCAACTTCCGCCGGGTGGAACTCGCGCGCGAGATTATGGGGAAGAATGACGAGGGCGCAAAGCCGATCATGATCACCGAGTCGGGCTGGAATGATTCACCGCGCTGGACGCGGGCGGTGAAACCGGCAGTGCGGATCGAGCACACGATCGGCTCATACGACTGGGCGGAGAAGAACTGGCCGTATGTGAAAGTGGTGTGCACGTGGGCCTTTCGTTTCCCCGCGCCGCTGTACACTTACGGCGACTATTATTCTTTTGTGACGCCGGACTTCACGCCGAGGCCGATTTACGATGCAGTGAAGGAATGGGCGGGGAATTGAAGCAAAGGGTGAAGGATGAATGTTGCGGCGGTTTATGTTGCGTTGTCGGGAGGAATTATCTTTTCGAGAGCGGAGATGAGGCGAGGAATGTCCTCGGTGACAGTTTCCCACAGGATGTCATAATCTACGACATCATACTCGTGCACAATGTGGTTTCTCATGCCAGAAATCTGCGCCCACTGGATTTCGGAGTATTTGTTTCGTTCATCGGCGGGTATTCGGCTTGCGGCCTCACCAATGATGGTAATAAGATGCAGAAGTGCCAGATCGAGCAAACGGTCAGTGTCGAGATCGGCCAGTGTTTTTCCTGACGTGATCCTTACTATTTCGTGCGCATGATCAAGCATGTGGCGCAAGCGGATAATGTAATCACGCTTCGACATACTGTACCTTTGCTTCAGCCAATACCTCATTTTGGAAGTAGCGGCTGATGGAGTTTGGCGTGTTCAAATCAACCTTCCGGCCTAGAATCTCTGACAGTTCCATTTCCATGCCGACGAAACGCATGAGGCCGGGAATGTGGACAGGGTCAAACTCCACCAGCACGTCAACGTCGCTCTCCGGCGTGAAATCGTCGCGCAAAACCGAGCCGAAGAACGACAACTTGATGATGTGGTGTCGTCGGCAAAAGTCAGCGAGTTTATCTTTGGGGATTTCGATTTTGATTTGGGCGGTTTCGGCCATAACAACTCTCTCACTTCAGCGGTTATATTACTACGGTTCGCCAAGTTTGCGGAAAGAGGATGAGCAACGGCACGATGAACATTCGCATAATGGCAATAACCGATAGACTGAGGCAACACTTGCCTGTGGCTGTCGCTTGTGCGCTGTTGATACTTGCCTGTCTATATTGCGGCTTGGCTTCTGCCCCTATTGATGACAGCATCATCTATTGGCTGTTCTTCCCAATCCGAGCCATTGGCTGTTTGATCACGATGATCTGGCTCGCTACTATTATATGCTCAGGACTTACGCAAAAGCCATTTGAATAGCTGGAGACCTGAGTTGTTGCCGGAGGTAGTCAGACAACAACCCGCGTTTGATGCGATAGACAGTCTGCTTGGTTTCATTGGCCACTTGTTTAAGACG
>Ga0194120_10000829_pt1 | contig 58037 bp, 34 predicted proteins | sample TA2MahCa65mmetaG_FD_148642 | JGI IMG/M metagenome (GOLD analysis project Ga0194120, IMG submission 148642) | Freshwater microbial communities from Lake Tanganyika, Tanzania - TA2015019 Mahale Deep Cast 65m | ecosystem: Environmental > Aquatic > Freshwater > Lake | place: Tanzania: Lake... | reverse complement strand
CGAGAGTGCTCGTCTTGTTCATCGATGATCTGCAGTCAGTGCGTCCCGGAGAGATCGGGTCAATCGGTTACGTCAAGAATCATCTCGCTAACCGTCCTGACGTTGATATCCACGAGTATGAGCTGACAACACAGTTCCGATGTGGCGGATCTGAGGCCTATGTTGATTGGGTGAACGACACTCTTGGCATCATGGAGACAGCCGTGCCCCTGCTTGAGAAGTCAGATAGCTTCGAGTTCAAGATCTGCAGTAGTCCGCAAGAGGTTGAGGACCACATCCGCTCGCACGCGGAGCAGGGGAGGACAGCACGCATGATGGCAGGCTTCTGCTGGCCATGGTCGCAGCCCAATTCAGACGGAACACTTGTCAACGATGTGGTTGTCGGTGACTGGCAGCGTCCGTGGAACGCAAAGCCTGATGCGGGTAAGCTCGCTGCGGGCATTCCAAAGTCCTCATTGTGGGCGTATCATCAGGGAGGCATTGATCAGGTGGGTTGCATCTACACGGCTCAGGGATTTGAGTTCGACTATGCCGGCGTGATCTTCGGTCTTGATTTTACCTACAGTCCTGACGAAGGGAAATGGATAGCCAACCCTGAGCATTCCAAGGATACAATGGTCAAGCGTTCCAAGGACTATCTGGCATTTGCACAGAACCTCTACCGTGTTCTTCTCACCCGAGGGATGAAGGGGTGCTACGTCTACTTCATGGACAAAGAGACAGAACGATTTCTGAGGAGTAGGTTGCGGTAAGGGGGGAAGGCACACCGCGACGAACTCTTGTCAGGTATAGCTGTTATCAAATGTGTTGTTGCCGTATTACCTAAGGGAAACACCGGGGACAACAACACGGAATCAACAAAAAGTTCTGATACTTCGGTAGTCAAGAATGAGGATACCAAGAAGGATACTCCAACACTTGAGTCAAGATTGACAAAGGAAATCGAAAGTATCAAAGAGGGTATCGACTTCAGTCAATTTCGTGGAGAAGTAGTTCAACTTCAACTAGTCACCGTGTTATTCAGATCTTGGAGTGAAATGATCAAGGAGGGATTGGGTTCATCAAATCCCAATGAAGTAAAACTTGCGAATGTGACCTGGCCAATGAGGAGTTGTGCGAAGCTCGGATAGGGTGCATGTGACTTGGGAGCCGTACGAACCCCCTCGTCCCTATATTCGTCAGGCGAACAAACTGCTGCAGTAGTCAAGTGGCGTATTTGTGCCCACGTGCAGTGCTGCCGGACTTCATTTTTTTTGGAGTATTCATGTGAAACACGATCTATTCGGACACCTTCCTGACATGTTCTCGCGGGATAGACGCGAGCGTATCGAGCGCGTGATTCTTTCCGTTGCGATTGTCAGCTTCCTCGTGCACCTGGCAGCGATTCTGCTTGTTTCTTCAGGGGTCGTGGCAACCGATTTGCCGGTGACGCTGCTGAGTAATCCGGTTTCGGCTCTCTATACGCCGTTCTCGTTCATTCTTGTCTACGAGGTCTACCTACTTATTTACTATCTACCGCAGTCACTAAGTACGTATATCAACAAACAGTACGAGATTATTCTGCTGATCATAATGCGGCGTCTTTTTAAGGACCTTGCAAACCTCAATATTTCGCCTGAGTGGTTTTCGGTCAAGTACGATCTTCAGTTCACCTATGACATTGCCTCGACCCTTCTGCTGTTTTTCCTGATCTACATATTCTCAACCCACAGCAGAATGCGTTTCGGTCCGAAGGCTGATAGGACTGAACTTGGTGTCGGCACAAAGACCTATACCCGCATCAAAAATATCATTGCATCAGGTCTTGTTCCGATCGTTTTCATGATGGCACTGTACTCATTTGTAACATGGCTTCTGGGCATCTTTACCGATGCAGCATCAGCAACAGCCTCATTTCAGGACATCAATGGGATTTTCTTCAAGCAGTTCTTCACTTTGCTTGTCATCATCGACGTCGTACTTCTGCTGGTGTCCTTTTACCATACCGACAAGTTTCATGTTGTCATGCGCAACTCGGGTTTTGTGATCTCAACAATATTGATCCGGCTATCCTTCAACGTAGATGGATTGATGAATAACATTCTTGTGGTTACGGCTGTGCTATTCGGACTGTGCATCCTGTTGATCTACAATCGGTATGAACGACGAGACGCACAGTTAATCTAACCTGTAGTTATTTCTGGCCGGGCTGATGCCCGCCGGTAGGGGCTACCCTACGTGGTCGCCCAATACAGTTGCCGTGGTCGCCTAATCCGATTAACGTGGTCGCGAGCACCGCTATTAAACAGTGCTGCGATCTCGCGTCACTTCTCATCGCAAAGGGTCTTACCCTTCTCGAGCTCGATTGAAACAAGTTCACACTTGCCTTTGCGCACTTCTCGCATTTCCTTGAGAACGTCCATGAGTTCTCGGTATCCGCGAGGACCGAACATTGCAATCAGTTGTTGTTTTCGGGAGGCCATATCTCATCGTCATCCCAAGGCGAAGCGACGAGGGACCTCACACTATGCGTATTGCAAATAAGCTTCGCTTACGTTTGGGCGACGGTTGTTATAGCCGCATCATTCTGCTAGCAACACCTGCCAAGCCTCGTTGATGCGGCCCTGGCCAATGAGAACTTGAGCTACGCGATGTAGGGAAATGCGGTCGTGACGTGATGGGGAATTGAGGAGCACAAACAGAGCCCCTTCGGGGTTGCCAGCAGCTAGCTCAATTTCGAAGCTGTCTGCGCGATACGCGCTGTCGAACTCAGGGAATGTGCCATCGAGCACGGGCAGAACCGACACATAGGCAAGTTGCGCAAGCTCGTTGCCTGTGAGTATGGGGCTTGTTCGAATATGTTCGGGTAGGGCATCAATGCCAATGCAGGCATGGAGGGGCTGAGCAGCCTGAAATGTATCGCGAGTGCGCGTGTAGTAGTTGTAACCCATGCGTCCAACGAGATCCATGCGCAGTGGGTCTACCTTGCCATCAACCATCACGCTATCTGCCACATGGAATGCGACCACCTCGAGCAGCATGATGTTGCCGTTTCCACCGATGTCTCTGCGCAGCTCGATGCTCTCCATAAGCTTGCATTCCATAGAATAGGGCGATTCGGCAACGCTTGGTGGGGCCACAATCACCGACGGACGCTTGGTGAACCCGGCAATATCAAACTCATCAACATCAGGTGGATACGCTCCGGCCGTCAGATTCATCTTGTGTACCATCTCGTGCGACACAGCGCTGATGGTGCATTCTTTTGTGTCGAGGATGTTCAGCCACGTGTCCTTTGCCTGCCCTGTCTTCCAATAGCAACGATAGGCGGGTTAGAGGCAAACGCATTGAAAAACGAATAGGGACTAAGATTACAGACGCCACCGGCATCCTGCGAGCCAATAAAAGCAATGGGGCGAGGCGAGACGCCGCTAAGAAGCAACTGGTGACGATCCCTATGGGAGAGTTCGCCGGGGAGGATGGTTTTCATGACCGCAAATTCGCAGTTTCCACACCCGCCTGCAAGTATTGGCTGTGCTTTACCTCTGGGTGTATATTTGCCGTCTACGACAACCTCGTCAACTACTTGTTTGTAAAGGTACCTATGTACACAGTTGTTCGATCACGTTGGGCAGCACTCAGCGTAACAGTTATCGCACTTGTTTCATTGTCGCTTGTAACGGGATGTGGACGTCGTTCGGCATCAACCACGTCGAGTGACATCAAGAACACCTGGAAGAAGTACGACACCCCCCCAGGGGCAGATAAGAGCGTACCAGACACCCTCGGTGGCGATGGGTTTGAGAAGGTTGCCGAGCAGCTTGGCTACAGTACCTATGTAGTGAAGCCCGAAGAGATGAAGTACTTCGGTGATGAACGCGCTGTTAAGGGCGGACAAATCACTATTGGTGAAATGACGTTCCCGACAACGTTTCGTCCGGAAGGACAAAACTCGTCGCTCGTAGTCAATACCGAGATAAAAGGCTATATCTATGAAACCCTGCTGGGATCTCACCCGGTTACTCGCGAGTATATGCCTTCGCTTGCTACGCACTGGAAAGTTTCTGCAGACAAAAAGACATTTGCCTTCCGGATTGATCCCAACGCACGTTGGTCTGATGGCAAGCCGGTTGTAGCGGCAGATGTCGTTGCGTCCTGGAAGCTGATGGTAGACGAAGGCATCCTCGAACCAGCAGCAAACCTTGTGTACCAGAAATTCGAAGAACCTGTAGCACTCTCGAAGTACATCGTACAGGTTACATCGAAGACGGTGAACTTCCGCAACCTGCTCTACTTTGGCACATCGATGGTGATCTACCCAGCGCACGACATCAGTAACCTCACAGGTAAAGAATTCCTCGAGAAGTATAACTTCAACATGCCTGCTGGTTCTGGACCCTACTACTTGAACGAAAAAGACATCAAGGCTGGTCAGGGCTGGAAGCTCACCCGCCGTCCAGATTACTGGGCTAAAGACTATCCAACATCGAAATACACAGCGAACTTCGATTACGTGAATTACGTGGTTGTAAAGAGTAACCCACGACTGATGTATGAGAAGTTCAAGGCTGGTGAAATCGATCTCTTCCGCCACAACATGCTCACAACCGAATGGTGGGTAAATGATGTGGACTACGATGCTATCAAGAACGGTTGGGTGCGCCGTTACCGTTTCTACACCAATGGTCCGATGGGTACGCAGGGTATCACCTTTAACATGCGCAAAGCCCCATTCAACGACATTCGTGTGCGCAAGGCATTTATGCTGCTCTACCCACGCGAAACTGTGGTAGAGAAGCTGCTCTATAATGAGTACGAGACGTTTGACACAGACTATCCAAACACGCCATACGCCAACCCGAACAACCCGAAGATGAAGTTCGATCCGGCTGCAGCTGCGCAGCTACTTGCCGAAGCTGGCTGGAGCACGCGCAACGCGCAGGGTCTGCTCGTGAAAGACGGCAAGCCCTTTGTACTTGAAATGGCAATCACCAAGGACTCCGAGCGCTGGCTTACACCATACCAGCAGGAGCTCAAGAAGATTGGCATTGATTTGCGTCTGAAGCACATGGACTGGAATGCGATTATCAAGAACGTAGACGAGCGCAACTTCCAGATCTTCTCCTACGGGTACTCGGGTCTGCTTACGCCAAACCCAGAAACGTCGCTCAAGAGTACGCTTGCCAACAAAAACGACAACAACAACATTCAAGGCTTCAAGAATGCTCGCGTAGACCAGCTTCTTGACGTCTACGACTCAACGTTTACCGTTGCAGATCAAATCAGCATCATCAAAGAGATTGATGCGATTACCTATAACGAGTACATGAAGAGCTATTGGTGGAATCCAAAGGGTATCCGACTTGGTGTATGGGATAAGTTTGGCATGCCGGAATACGGACTAGGACGCTATGCCCAGCTGAGCTTTGCCTATGGAACGGCCGGCCTTACATGGTGGAGCGATCCAGAAAAGGTTGAAGCTCTAGCTGCTGCTAAAAAGGAGAAGAAGGACCTTGGCGGAGAAAAGGGTGTGCAGGAATATCGTTACTGGCGCGACTTCAAGTAAGACACGTAAGACACTCTACACGACATGCTGCAATACATCATTCGACGAATCCTTCTAGCGATTCCGACGTTCTTTGGGGCAACGTTTGTGGTGTTCTTTCTGGTGCAGTTTGCACCGGGTGGACCCTACGAGCAGCAACTGAACGCGCTACGCAAGGGCCAAGGCTCTGAAGGCGCGGGCTCTGCCATTGGCTCCGAAAACATGTCAATTCCGCCTAGTCAGCTCGAAGCCCTTCAGCGCTATTACCAGGTTAACGAACCCATCTGGGCGCGCTACATGATGTGGCTTGGTTTGTACCCACGTCCAACGAACGACTACCTTGCAGAGCTTGATGAGCCCCGTAACGTTGGTGGTGGCTTTCGTGTGATTGTAAAGAAGAAATCAGATGGACAGCTTGCCGTGTACTCTGCGGAGAATCCCACGGAAGAGCTATCTGATTGGTATATCGATCCATCCTCAAAGGCCAATAGTGTTTGGGTGTATCAGCGGACAATATCTGGCATCTTTACGGCAGACTTTGGCACCTCGTTCCACTACCGCAAGCCTGTAACGGAACTCATCTCTGAGCGCTTACCAACTTCGCTGCAGTTTGGATTAATAAGCTTTGTTATCACCTACGTGGTCTGCTTCTACCTCGGCACACAAAAAGCGCTGCGCCATGGCAGTGCCTTTGATGTTGTTACATCGAGCATCGTGTTTATCGCATTCTCGATCCCGGGCTGGGCTCTTGGTGCGGTGCTGCTAGTGCTCTTGGGCGGGGGCTCGGTGCTTGCCGTCTTCCCAACAGGGGGCTTTCAGTCCAACGACTACGAAACGCTCACGTTGATCGAGAAGATCGCCGACCGTGCATGGTACTTTGTGCTTCCAACCATTGCCTACACGCTGGGCGGTTTTGCATCGATCACGCTGCTGATGAAGAACTCGCTTCTGGACACGCTTGGACAGGACTTTGTCCGCACGGCCTATGCCAAGGGGCTCCGTGAAAACCGCGTGATCTGGATGCATGCAATGCGCAACTCCGTGATTCCACTCGTAGCATCTATCGGTGGTATCATCGGGATCTTTTTGGCAGGCAACTATCTTGTCGAGGTAGCATTCAACATTGATGGTATTGGTAAACTCTCATTTGAGGCAATCGTTTCCCGCGACTCAAATGTGTTTTTTGCGTTCGCAGTTATTTCGATCATCATCACGCTCGTGGGGTCAATCATTTCAGACTTCATGTTGGCACTTGTCGACCCACGAATTCGATTCTCATAATCTATGGCAGCAACGTCTACATCTACCTCTCTGAGCATTAATCAGCGTCGTTGGAAAAAGTTCAAGGGCATGCGCCGTGGATATTATTCGCTCGTTATCCTGCTGGGCGCGTATCTCTTGTCGTTCCTGTTGCCATTGATGATCAACAACAAAGCCCTCTTGGTTAGCTACGAGGGCGAGTGGACGTCACCAGCAGCGCGGGATTTCTTTGGTTCGCTGCCATTTGTAGGTGGTCTTGCTCCCTCGAGTTTTGACCCAGGGGAGAGATACGGGCTTATTGGTGAGCAGTCAGAAGCGGATTACCGCAAACTGCAACTTCGCTGGGAAGAAGAGGGCAGTGAAAACTATGTGATCATGCCACTCTATCCGTTCAGTCCAAACGAAGACATCACGGTAACGGGCAACGAGAAGTTTATCGAGCCTCTGCAGGTTGATGGTAATGACAACACCCGCATCTTCGGCACCGACGACGTAGGGCGCGACGTGCTCGCGCGTATGGCCTACGGCTTCCAGGTTTCAATGTCGTTTGCCATTCTGATCGCCATCTTAGAGTACCTCATTGGCATTCCTGTTGGGGCCGCCATGGGCTATTTTGGCAAGTGGCTCGACATCCTGATGCAGCGTTTCATGGAAATCTGGCATGCCTTGCCATTTCTCTTTCTCATTATCATCATCGTAAGCTTTGTAGAGCCAACCTTTACGCTGCTTACTGTTCTTCTGGTAATATTTTCTTGGCTAGGCATTGCCACACAAATGCGCGCGCAGTTCTATCGTGAGCGATCACGCGACTATGTAGCTGCTGCTGTATCTATTGGCGTCTCCACGCCAAAGATTATCATCAAGCACATTCTTCCGAATACCCTTGTTCCGATCATCACGTTCTTCCCATTCGCAGTGGTGGGTGGTATTAGTGCACTTGTTTCGCTTGACTACCTTGGCTTTGGTCTGCCCCCTCCAACTCCATCGTGGGGTCAGATGATTGGTGTAGGACTCAGTAACATCACAAAGTACTGGCTTGTGGTAGTACCATTTGGAGCCATGTTTACGACTCTTACACTGGTGGTCTTTATCGGTGAAGGCATTCGCGAAGCATTTGATCCAAAGGTATTCTCGCGATTGCGCTAAGGTTATCTCCTCATACATTGCTTGCTCAGGAACGTATACGTGCAACAGGAAAAACTCGTAGAAGTCAAAGACCTTAAAACGTACTTCAATATTGAAGGCACGTGGGCCAAGGCTGTCGATGGAGTAACCTTTGACATCTTCAAAGGCGAGGTGCTTGGCATCGTTGGAGAGTCGGGCTCGGGTAAGTCCGTTACAGCCCTGTCTCTGATGAAGCTTATTCCTGATCCGCCGGGTCGCATCATGGGTGGCGAGATTCTCTTTGGCGGCAAAGACATTGTGAAGCTGCCTTACGAAGAGATGTACTCGATCCGCGGCAAAGAGATAGCGATGATCTTCCAAGAGCCGATGACGTCGCTGAATCCTGTGTTTCCAATCGGTATGCAGATCGCAGAGGTTATACAGGTGCACGAGAGGTGCACAGAAGAGCAAGCTCATGCTAAGGCCATTGATATGCTGCGGGCTGTGGGTATTCCCGATGCAGAGCGTCGCATGGATGATTATCCGCATCAGTTCTCAGGGGGCATGCGCCAGCGCGTGATGATCGCTATTGCGCTTGCATGTAACCCAGCTGTCTTGATAGCCGACGAACCAACGACGGCGCTTGACGTAACCATCCAGGCGCAGATCCTGGACCTGATGCTTGAGCTCAAGCGCAAGCGAAGTGATGCTGCCATTGTATTGATAACGCACGACTTAGCGGTTGTTGCTGAGATGTGCCAGCGTGTGATCGTGATGTACGGTGGCAAGATTCAGGAAGTAGCCAGCGTGCAAGAACTCTTTGCTAATCCGAGTCACCCGTACACGCAGGGCCTACTGGCATCGATCCCACGTCCGTCCAAGGAAACCAAAGGACGCGAGAAGCTCAAGGCTATTCCGGGCAATGTACCAAGCATCATGAACCTGCCTGTGGGCTGCAAATTCTGCACGCGTTGTGCAGTTAAGATCGACAAGTGCGATAACGAGGAGCCACCATTGCGTGAGATTGCCCCATCGCACTTTGTTCGATGTCACCTTGTCGAGCCTGCCGGCTCGCTGGCCACGGAGGCAACCTCATGAGCACACCCCTTCTCGAAGTTAAAAACCTGCAGGTACGCTTTCCAGTAACAGGGGGTGTTCTGCAACGCAAGGTTGCAGAAGTGCGTGCCGTAGACGGGGTAAGCTTTACCATCAACAGGGGTGAAACCCTAGGCATGGTGGGCGAATCCGGCTGCGGTAAGACCACTGTTGGACGTGCCATCATCAACATTTTGCGTCACGTAGCGCCTGGTGTTGAGCTCGACGGGGAAGTAAACTACATCGATGAGCAGGGTAATAAGACGAATCTCTTGAACCTATCGCCATCTGCGATGAGGCCGTTTCGCTCGAAGATCCAGATGATCTTCCAGGATCCGTTCTCATCGCTTAACGCTCGGTTGTCTGTAAAGCAGATCGTTGCCGAGCCCCTTGAGATACATAGCCCGAACCTATCGAAGAACGAGATTAACAACAAAGTGCTGTGGCTTCTCGAGCGTGTGGGACTTCAGCCCGAGTATGCCGGACGGTACCCGCATGAATTCTCAGGGGGCCAGCGTCAGCGTATTGGCATTGCCCGCGCCCTGGCAACAAACCCATCACTGATTATCTGCGACGAGCCCGTATCGGCGCTCGACGTATCGGTGCAGGCACAAGTGATCAACCTGATGGAAGACCTCCAGCAGGAGTTTGGTCTGTCGTACCTGTTTATCGCACACGACCTCTCGGTTGTCTATCACATCTCGCAGCGCATTGCCGTGATGTACCTGGGCAACGTTGTCGAAATCGGCACCGCCAACAACGTCTACTTCGATCCCGTGCACCCATACTCCAAGGCGCTGCTCACGGCAGTGCCCGAGCCGGACCCAACCCGCACGGACAAGCAACGCATCATCTTGGAGGGCGACATCCCAACGCCCCTGAACAAACCCTCCGGCTGCGGCTTCCGCACCAGATGTCCACTTGCCCAACCAGCCTGCGCCGAAGCCGTCCCAGAGCTCCGCACAGTCGGCAATGGATCGACGGTGGCGTGTCTGGTGGTCTAACGTAAGGGCGAGCCGGTGGCTCGCCCGCTTGGAGCGCAGCTCGCTTCTATCACAATGCCATGAGGTCCCTCGCACCTTCGGTGCTCGGGATGACGCAGCACGCGCTGCGTTTGGCGTGGGTGAGGGAACGGGCGAGCGGGTGGCTCGCCCTTACACGAAGACCTTCTTCGCTACCCTATATGTATTGCACTGCGCATTCACGGTGTGTTCTATGGGATCTGCGTAGCCCCCTCCGAGGGCCATCATGACGGGGATGCCGTGGGTTTTGCAGAAGGAGAGCACCATTTCGTCGCGCTGGATAAGGCCATCGAAGGTGAGTGAGAGCCGGCCTAGGGCGTCGTGTTCGAGTGGGTCTACGCCACACTGGTAGTAGATGATGTCTGGATCGAAGTTGAGGATGTGGGGGAGAGACTGTTCCAGCAGCGAGAGAAACTCCTCATCGCCTGTGCCGTCGTGCAGGTCGATGTCAAGTGTTGACGGTACTTTGCGGAATGGGTAGTTTTTTGCTCCATGCATCGAGAAGATGAACACATCGCTACGTCCACCGAGGATCTCGCTGTTACCGTTGCCTTGATGCACATCCAAATCGATGACTGCCGCACGCTTGATGCGTCCTTCACTCATCATGCGCAGCGTAGAGACGGCGATGTCGTTGAAGACACAGAACCCCTCGCCGGCATCGCTCAAGGCATGATGCGTACCCCCTGCAAGATTACCCGAGAAGCCGTCTTCGAGCGCCGCATAGGTTGATGCAATGCATCCAGCAACAGTTGCTAGAGAACGCGTCACAAGCGACTCGGACCACGGAAAGCCAATGCGTCGCTGCTCTATGGGTGCTAGGGTACCCGTCATCACACCGTCAACATAGCGCTGTGTGTGCGCCAGGAGCACATCCTCCCGTGTTGCTACCCCAGGATCAAACAGCTCATGCTGATGCACAATCCCACGCTCGAGCAACGTCTCGCGCAACATCCGATACTTCCGCATCGGAAATCGGTGTCCCTCTGGAAGATCGATGGTGTAATGGTCGGAGTAGAAAACGCGCATACGTAGTGGAGAGTGGAGAACGTCTTTCCCGCGTAAGCGGGAAACCAGGGCGAGCAGTTTTCTGGATTCCCGATTTCGCAGGAATGACATTCAGTAATCAGTAATCAGTAGTCAGTAGTCAGTAGTCAGTAATCAGTAATTCGTAATTAGTAATTAGTAATTAGTAACTCCTTCCCATTACATTTCGTCTCCTCCCTCCCATCACTGGCTCTACGCTACACCCATTGTTGGCCAAGAGCGTCAGAACGGAGGATGGCCCTGCTAGGTGGAGAGCGCCGATGGCGAAGAAGGCTTCACCTTCATTGATGAGGGGCATCATGCGCTGAACAAACCGTTTGTTGCGGTTGTCGTTTAGCGAGTTAAGATCGGTCTTCTTGATGATGGATGTGTCGCGCGTAAGAGCATCGAGAGAGTCTAGGTTTTCGTCGATGTAGAGTCGGGTAAGCTTGCGGAGTTCCTCCATGCTGTCGTCGGTGCCGCGAATTATTTCCAAGAGCGCTTCGGGCGGTTGCTCGTCTAGTGTGGCAAGTTGCTCGCCTACGGTCTCGAGACCAACACGCTTAATCTTGAGCTTGCGTGCCTTGCTCCAGAGAAACTCATCAAGGGATGTAGAAGCGGTCTTCTCCATGGTTCGCATCATGATCATCATGCCGATGATGCTTGGCTTCATGCGGGGGCATATGCTGGCAAGGGGCTTGGCAAGCTGGCCAAGTTTGGTACAGATCGTATCTACGGTTGCTGAGTCGTAGAGGTCGTAGAGCGTTTTGTTTTTCATTACAAGCAGGGATGGATCCATCATCTGACGCAGCATCGAGTCGAGATTGAGCTCCGAGGCGTAAACCTTTGATGTGGCTATCAGCGAGAGTACCGTATCACGTATGTAGAACACGTTTGTATCCGGTGCGTGAATGGTTCCGAACACATAACTCACAGCCCCTTTTGGTGCAGTAACGCGCCAAAGTAGACTTTGCGGGAGCTTGCCGGTTTGCGCGCTGGATTGCACTGTTAGCGTGATCAGTGCTGATAGTATCGATACAATTAGCCTTCGGTGATTCGTCATGTTCGTAGTATTCTTGCGGTCCGTATGAAAAACATCGTGTTGCAAATATCGCTTCTCGCAGGGCTTCTGCTCTGCTACGCTCATCAAGCCAGTGGTCAGGTGGCTCTGGAGATTGCCCGAAAGGCAGACTCAGCGGCTAAACGTGCAGTTGAGCTCATGGACAATAACTTACCAGAGTCTGCTATCGAAAAGTGGAACGAGGCCATCAATCTTGTTCCCAACTATACGCCCTACAAATACGAAATGGCAGTGTGCTATGTGATGGCAAAGAAGCACACAGAGGCTATCGAGATTTTGAAGACGATCTACACGAGCGCGCAGCTAGGCGACAGAGGATACCAGCTGCTGGGCAATTGCTATGATTTTTTAGAAGACACAGCTGCATCTCGGAAGATGTACGAAGAAGGTGTGCAGGTACATCCCAATTCGGGTAGACTGCATTTCGAGCTTGGGCAGCGCGCATATCTCGAAAGGAATCGTGCTCAAGCTCATCAGTATTGGCTCAAGGGCACGCAAGCAGAGCCCCGTTATGCCACTAACTACTATTGGCTAGCGCGATCATATTCTGAAACTCGCGACAGACTCTGGGCCGCTCTCTACGGCGAAGCATTCTTGAATCTTGAGCGTAATACACAGCGCACGCGCGAGATATCGAAGCTGGTATTCGATATGTGGAACTTGTCCATACGCATAGGGGACACGCTAGACCCGATTAATTTCTGCACTGAGGCAACACTCGAGGTTCCGGACAAGCGGGGTCCAGACGTGATGAACTTCGCTACAGCGTTTGAGTTTACTGTGGCTCAGGCCACCCAGCCCTTTATCATCAAAGACTCGGTTATCACGGCGTTGTCTATAGAAAAGATGGTAGACCTGCGCTATCGATTTACGCGCGCATGGGTAGCCTCTGGAAACGATACGTTGCATGTGAACGACCTTTTGCGATGGAATTCCTATCTCCAGAAGCAGGGGCGCATTAAAGAATACCTCTGGTGGCTGTATTCATATGGCGATCCACGCGAAATGAATGCGTATTTCCGCAAAAACGAGGAGCGATACGACATCTTTCTCGTCTGGTTTGGCGAAAATCAGCTTGCATTCGAGAGGTCCCTGTGCATAGGCCTTGGTTGTCCATAAACCCGTCCGGTGCTATATTTGCGGTCTTGTTACATCACTCCGACTCCTATGGATACGATCTTTTCATTACTCGCCCTTATCGCTTCTCTGCTCCTCATCCTGGCTGTGATTATTCAGCCTGGTAAATCCGATATGATTTCGGGTATGGCAGGATTAGGGGGCCAAATGACAAACCTCTTTGGTGTACGTCAGTCGCGTAACGTGCTGCAGACAGCAACAATGGTGCTCCTCGGGGCCATTGCAGCATGTGCTATTCTGGTTAATGCATTCTTCCTCGAGGAGGCTGCCCAAGGATCGACGCGTCAGACAACCACACAAGGCGCACCAATGCCGAAAATGTCACAGCCGGCGCAACAGGCAGCACCGAACGCGCAGCAAGCACCAGCCCAGCAAGGTGCACCAGCAGCGCAGCCTGCAGCTCCTGCTGGCAAGTAATTTTTGCAATGCAGACGAATCACAAGGCGCTTCCCGAACGGGAGCGCCTTTTTTGTAGATTCATGTCCTCAGGACTCCCGTTATGGCACACACGATAGGCACTCCCGTACAACACGATCTCTCCTTCGAGGCCAACGCCGATGCAAACAAACAAACGCATCGCATGATCGAGGGAGTATCACAATCTTTTATGCTTGGTGGTGGAAAGAAATCCATCGAACGTCACAAGGCAAAGGGCAAGCTCACCGCGCGTGAACGTATTGCACTGCTGATAGATCATGATAGCTCGTTCCTCGAGGTGGGATTGCTTACCGCTCATGGTATGTATGAGCAAGAAGGGGGCTGTCCATCTGCTGGTGTAGTTACCGGCATTGGAGTTATCCACGGACGTGAGTGCATGATCGTGGCAAATGATGCCACGGTGAAGGCTGGCGCATGGTTTCCGATGACGGCAAAGAAGAACATGCGCGCTCAGGAGATCGCGATGGAGAATCGGATTCCGATCATCTATCTGGTAGACTCCGCAGGGGTGTTCCTGCCGATGCAGGATGAGATCTTCCCCGACAAAGAGCACTTCGGACGTCAGTTCCGCAATAATGCCATGATGAGTGCCATGGGCATCCCGCAGATTGCTGCGATCATGGGACCATGCGTTGCGGGTGGAGCATACCTGCCGATCATGTCGGACGAAGCAATCATCGTGAACGGCACAGGTAGCGTTTTCCTTGCCGGGCCTGCCCTCGTAGAGGCTGCTATCGGCGAGAAGACGGGTATCGAGCCCCTTGGCGGAGCTACGATGCATAGCACCGTCTCCGGTGTGATTGATTACAAGGTCGAGTCAGACGAAGAAGCCCTGGCAACCATCCGCTCCCTCGTAGAGAAGTTCTCACCAACGATCGGCAAGAAAGATCTGTTTTCCCGCATTGAACCGCGCGAGCCCGCGTTTGATCCCGAAGAGATCTATGGCATCATGCCATCTGATAGAGCAAAGCCCTACAACACACGTCAGGTTATCTCGCGCCTCGTAGACGCATCAGAGTTTGACGAATACAAAGCCGGCTTTGGGCAGACCATTATCTGCGGCTATGCCCGCATCGACGGTTGGAGTGTTGGCATTGTTGCCAACAACCGCGAGATCAGCAAGTCGGGCAAAGGCGAGATGCAGGTAGGGGGCGTAATCTACTCCGACTCTGCAGATAAGGCCGCACGCTTTATTCTGAACTGCAACCAGCGGGGAATACCGTTGGTGTTTTTGCAAGATGTAACAGGGTTTATGGTAGGCACACGTGCCGAGCAGGGTGGCATCATCAAGGATGGCGCTAAACTTGTGAATGCCGTTGCCAACTCTGTTGTCCCGAAGTTTACTATCATCATCGGCAACTCATATGGCGCAGGCAACTACGCCATGTGCGGCAAGGCCTACGATCCGCGTCTGATCTACGCATGGCCAACGGCACAGATTGCCGTTATGGGAGGCGCGCAGGCAGCCAAGACACTGCTTACGATCAAGATTGCCACGCTCGAAAAGCAGGGCGAAGTGCTTACGCCAGAGAAGCAGGCCGCGATGCTCAAGGAAATCCAGGCCAAGTATGATGCCACGACAACGCCGGTCTATGCGGCATCAAAGCTCTGGGTTGATGGCATCATTGCACCCACGGATACGCGCAGTGTGATCTCGCGGGGTATTGCAGTAGCATCGCACCAGGGCTCAATTCCAGAGCTCAAGACAGGCGTCTTCCAGGTGTAGCATCATGGAGAAGCTGCGCACGGCATTAGGTTCGGATCGCGTGTCGACGCGTATGATCGACCGACTGGCGTTTGCGCATGATGCATCGTTCTACCGACTTGTACCGCAGGCCGTGGTGCGTCCGTCCACGCATGAGCATATCGAACACATTCTGCGCTGGTGCAACGAAACTGGCACATCGTGCACCTTCCGCACTGGAGGCACGAGCATATCGGGTCAGGCCGTAACAGATGGCATCATCATAGACCTCTCACGCGAGTGGCAGGGGGTATCGATTGCACCTGATGCAGCAACGGTTACGATGCAGCCCGGCATCACGGGCGCACGTGTCAACGCCATGCTACACAGATACGGACGCAAGATCGGTCCCGACCCCGCCTCGATCATCGCCGCGATGATAGGGGGCATTGTAGCCAACAACTCCAGCGGCATGTGCTGCGGAACGGCGCAGAACTCCTACCACACGCTCGAGTCGATGCAGTACATGCTGTCAACCGGTACCATGATCGACACAGCACATGCACAAGCCGACGAACTGCTTCGCGAGCGCGAGCCCCTTATCCATGCGGGCCTTACGGCCCTGCGCGACGAGGTGCGCAACAACGACGAGCTTGTTGCAATGATCCGGCGCAAGTACCGCATCAAGAACACCATCGGTTATTCACTGAATGCATTTCTCGACGAAGACCAACCGGCGCGCATTGTGGCGCGTCTACTCGTGGGTAGCGAGGGTACGCTTGGATTCATTGCATCGGTTACACTGAGCACGGTAGCTGATGCAGCAATCAAGCATACGGGGCTTATCATCTACCCCACGCTGGAAGAAGCCTGCGCAGATGTCGCTGTATGGCGCGAGGCGGGGGCTGCTGCGGTTGAAATCATGGACGACGCATCCATGCGCTCGTTTGCACACCTTGACACAACACCTGAGCAGTACCGCATCACCGCGACTGGGGTTGCAGCGTTGCTTGTGGAGTTTCATGACTGCGAGCCCCCTGCTGATATCTCGCGAAATGTCGAGTGGACGTCTGACCCAGCGCAGCAACGCATTCTGTGGAAGCTTCGTAAGGGGCTTATGCCAACTGTTGGTGCGATGCGCAAGGCGGGGCAGACGATGATCAACGAAGACATTGCCGTGCCGCCCGAGCACCTGGCCGCGCTTGTGCGTGATGTGCAGCAGGCCTTTGTGGAGTATGACTATCCCGACGGATTGATCTTTGGTCATGCAAAGGATGGCAACATCCACTTCATCATGAACCAGTCGTTTGCCGAGCCTGATGATGTGCAGCGATATGCGGACTTTATGGACCGCATCGCCGAGATCGTTGTAGACAAGTACCACGGCTCGCTGAAGGCCGAGCACGGAACCGGACGCAACATGTCGCCCTTTGTTGCTCATGAATGGGGCAAGGGTGCCTTTGACATCATGCAGCGCGTCAAGCATCTGCTTGATCCGCAGAACATCCTGAACCGCGACGTCTTGATCAACACCGACGCCACGGCGCACATCTCGAACCTCAAACCCGTGCCGGCATTTGCAGGAGAAGAAGAAAAGACAACAAACCTGTGCATTGAGTGTGGTTTTTGCGAGCATGTGTGTCCGACAAGGTCGCATAGTCTCACGCCACGCCAGAGAATTGTTCTACAGCGCGAAATGGTGATGACGGATGATCGTGCACTTCGCAGAGAGATTGAGCGTGATTACCACGTTGATGGAGTAGACTCGTGTGCAGTTGACAGTTTCTGCAGCACGGTATGCCCGGTAGGGATTGATACAGGGGCCATGGTCAAGCGTCAGCGCGCCCAGGTCCGCAAAGCGATGCGTCCACTCGCCAGTCTAACTGCGCGCAACATGCACATCGTGCGCAGCATCATGCGCGGAGTACTTAAGCTTGGTGCAGCCAAACTTGCACGGGGCTCGAAGTTTTTCGGTGGACTCACCGTTCCGCAAAAGGTTCGTGCTGCAGCGCAGGATGCAGCAGAACCAGAGGTGCTCTATGTGCCAACATGTGTGAGCTCGTGGGTAAAGAATAGCGATGGACCGTCACTCCACGAGAGCGTTGCAAACCTTGCCCGCAAGAGTGGTATATCACTGCAAGTACTTGCCTCGAGCAAAGGATGTTGTGGACAGCCCCAATCCTCACAAGGCTTTGCTGATGCGGCAGAGGAAACTATGTCAATTCTTTTACGAGACATACAAACTGCTCTTGCTGGACGCAGCATACCCGTGTTTCTCGATACATCCACGTGTGCAAGTGCTCTTGTGAAGAGAGCCTCCGACTGCGGTATCACGATCATCGATCAAGTTGGTTTTGCCGAGCTTGTTCTATCACGTCTCCAGATTGAGCCAAGCAGTAAGCCCCTTATCGTCCATGCAGGATGTGGATCGGCAAAGCTTGGCACGACAGAGCGCTTTGAAGCGATAGCACATAGAATCTCATCAAACGTTATCGTGCCGCCATCTGCAGCCTGCTGTGGAATGGGCGGGATGCACGGACTACAGCATCCGGAGATAGTTCAGAAGGCCGTGCATAGCGAGGGTAATGAAGTCTACAACTCCTGCAATACGTTGGATGCCATCGGTATCTCGTGCAACCCCGTGTGCGAGGCAGCACTATCGAATGCCTTTGGGGTAAAATTTGTAGGCATCCTGGAGATAATCTCTTAAAGTGGGTGTAGGGTATTTAACCTATCTCCTCGGCTATCTCTACGTGCTCCCCCAAAATACTACCAACTGACATGATAGTTTGGTGGTCGAAACGAGCGAGGTATGGGACGCAAGCATCATACAGAAGAGCAGATCATAGGGATTCTGCGAGCAGCTGAGGTGATCGTATCGAAGGGAGGCACTATTGATGCCTTTTGCCGAGATCAGAAGATCACGGAAGCAACGTACTACAGATGGCGCAAGATCTATGGCGGTGTGGGACTCGAGCAGGTCAAGAAGCTAAAGGATCTTGAGGCCGAGAACCGGCGTTTGAGACGAGCTGTTTCGGATTTGACGGTTGACAACCAGATCCTCAAAGAGGTAGCCCGGGGAAACTTCTGAGCCCGGCCAGGCGGCGAGAGGCAGTTCATCATCTAATGAGCGTCGTAAAGGTGAGCCAACGACGGGCATGCAAGACTCTTGGGCAGATACGTTCAACGCAGCGTCATGAGCCCCTCAAACGCAAGGCAGATGACGCGGCTCGAATGCGCATCATAGCCTTGGCAAAGGAGTATGGACGTTATGGCTATCGGATGATATGGGGTTTCATGCAGGGAGAGGGTTGGAAGGTAAACCACAAGTTCGTCTACCGCGTGTGGCGCGAAGAAGGACTCAAGGTGCTATCAAAGCAACCCAAGCGAGCACGGCTGTTCCTGTCGGACGGGTCGGTTGTGCGCCTGCGTGCCGAGCGGAAGAACCACGTCTGGAGCTATGACTTCGTCACGGATCAAACCAGTGATGGACGAACGTTCCGAACGCTCAACATCATCGATGAGTACACGCACGAAGCATTAGCGTGCTATGTAGCGCGTAGAATCAGAGCCTCAGACGTACTTGACATCCTGGCAGATCGTTTCACCGAGCATGGCATACCGGAGCATATCCGTAGTGACAATGGTCCAGAGTTCATTGCCAAGCATCTCGTGTATTGGCTGAACGAACTGGACGTGAAAGCATCATTCATCACACCCGGAAGTCCATGGGAGAATGGATACGTCGAATCGTTCAACGGCCGGATGAGAGACGAATTCCTCAACGGCGAGATCTTCCACACATTGCTCGAAGCCAAGATCCTGATTGAACAATGGAGACGCTTTTACAACACCAAACGTCCGCACAGCAGTCTCGGGTATCGACCACCGGCACCCGAATCTATACAACCAACCATTTTCAAGTTCGCTGCGTAATGACTAACATTACAGGTGGACTAACAAACGGGGGCAGGTCAGTACCGGGCACGGCTGCATTGCTGGCTAATGGCACTTGGGCCGATGCTGCCATTGCGAGCGCACCAACTAGTGCTAGAATGATGCACTTCGTCTGCATCGAAACTACTCCCATGTTGTTTAGATGATAGGGGTTCTGTCTACGTAGTCACAGTAACACATGATGCCGCTCCTATTGCACGACCGCGCAGTGAGTCGACTGTTTCGTCCTTATCAAGTGCTGATACAACGACAACTGCCATGCGGCGATATGGACGTGTAGCCGGCTTTCCGAATATGCGGACTTCCATACCAGGTTCAGCTAAGACGCCTTCAACTCCAGTGTAGGATGGCATATTTGGTGAGGCCTCGGTTGCCAATACAACCGCCGACGCAGCAGCATGCTCAAGTTCCAAACGCGGAACAGGGTAACCCAACACTGCGCGGGCGTGTAGTTCAAATTCGCTCAGCGTTGTTGCGCCGGTTAGTGTAACCATACCTGTATCATGCGGACGTGGTGAGAGCTCGCTGAAGTACACTTCGGTATCAGTAAGGAAGAACTCAACACCCCAGATTCCAACACCTGATAGCGAAGCCGTCACGAGGTCTGCCATACGTTGGGCTTCCAGCAACAACTCGGGTTTTACGTAGTGTGGTATCCATGATTCCTGATAATCGCCACGTTCCTGGCGATGTCCGATGGGCGGACAAAACAGCGTTGGACCATTCTTCTGCGTCACCGTTAGCAGCGTGATCTCACTCTCAAATGCAACAAACGCTTCAACGATCACTTCCATCAGATCTCCACGCGAGCCCTCGAGGGCATACGTCCACGCGCGGTCGATATCCTCGGCAGACTTGACAGTGCTTTGCCCCTTTCCGCTCGATGACATAAGGGGCTTTACAACACATGGAATGCCCACTTCATCTACTGCGGCAACAAACTCTTCATGAGTTGTAGCATAACGATAGTTCGCTGTCTGGAGTCCTAAGTCCTTTGACGCAAGGTCACGAATGGCTTTGCGGTTCATCGTCATGTTCGCGGCGCGAGCACTTGGCACCACATGAATGCCTTGCTCTTCATAGGCAAACAGACGTTCTGTGCGGATTGCCTCTACCTCGGGTACGATAATATCGGGCTGTATATCTGCAACTACAGCATCGAGCTGAGAAGCATCGAGCATTGAGATCACGCGGCAATCATCAGCGACCTGCATTGCTGGTGCGTTCTCGTAGGAATCAACAGCAACAACGCGATGTCCGTAGCGCTTTACTGCGATGACGAATTCTTTGCCCAATTCACCCGAGCCGAGAAGGAGGATTGTTTTCATCATTCAATTTATGGAGTGCGTTTCAATACTATCTCCAGTAAGCAGTATACGTGCCTGTTGGATCATACATTTTCTGCTGGTGGTCAATCGAGAAGTGACGTCCACCACGTGGGTCAGCCCCTTGCCCAGCTATATATCGCCAGTTACCTTCGTTTGATGCTGGATCGTAATCAATGAGTTGCATGGCAAACCATGCCTCGCCCCATTGCCAAGGGGCTTGCAGTTCATGTATGAGATAGCTGGCCACAACTTGACGCATACGATTGCTCAACCACCCTGTTAATCGCAACTCGTTCATGCCGGCATCTACAAACTCAGATCCTGTAGAAGCTGCAATCCAAGATTGAAACCCTTTGTGATCCAGATTCTGAATTGAGGCCGGTAGTGTCAAGCCAAGGTTGCGTCCACGAAATGCAAAGTAGTCGCGCCATACAAGCTCGAACCACAGCCAATATGTTCCATCGTTGGCGCGGTAATGATCTTCATAATCTCGCACTGCCCATGCAATTGTGCGCGCACTAATGTTGCCAACAGCTAACCAAGGGGAGAGTTTACTCGAGAAGCTCGTACCAATAAGGCCATTTCTTGTTGCCTTATACGTATCGATTTGGTGTGAGGTTAGATATTCATCAAGATGATGCATGGCAGATGACTCACCAGCGCCCCAACGGGGTTCATAGTATGGAAATGCACTTCGATGATCACACTGAACTACATGATAACCTAGTTGATCGGGTGTTGGAACATCTATGTATACCATATCCGATGGAAGTGGAGGAAGGCTAGCTGGAGCATGCAGTGGACGTTGAATCGGCGTTGCATTCTTCTCTAGTAACCGGCGGAAGCTCGTAAATACATCTGGTAATGATGAAAGACTACATGGCAGATCCGAGGCACGGTACATTGTATCTGCTGCATTGTACCATTGTACATGTTCCACTGCTGGCTTCTGTATACGCAACAACAAATCACTACCGTGCTTACGAAGCTGGCGTTGAAGATCACGCAATGAATCCAGTAGAAATGCAATTTGATGCGGTCCCCTTGAAATTGTCAGATCCAAGTCATACACAGGCAATAACGAGGTAGCCCCTTTACAAGCTTCGATAAGTCGAGGATTGTCTTGCAGACGCTGATCGCGTCCGATGTGAAACTCACGATGCATGTATGCGGGCTTTCTTATTGCGTCTGCAAGCGTCAGAACAATATCGAACGTCGTCCCAGACCTTTTCCCATTTTTTACGCCATGTGAATGGTCGGTTGCAGACAGCGCACACCTTCGTTGGAAGATCTGATTTCTTACGCATAGTGCTCATTGTTGAAACAGGTTTAGAAAGAAAATGTCTGCGCTAAGTGAGTAGGGTCGAATATTTAGACCAGTTCAATGTTTAGAAAATAGTGATCATGCTGCATTCTTTGTGAACGCAGACACAGGTGGTTGATAGTTATGCTTGCTGTGCGGACGCTCGTGGTTGTACATGTGAAGCCAAGCTGATGAGACAACTCTAGACTCATCGATCGAATGAAACACATCGGCGTTGAGAACAGTGGGATTTGTGAGATAAGTGGAGACCGCCACAAGTAACTAGCTGTGATCTAGCAGCAATGCTAGAGATCTGAGAGGCGAAGCAGTATCGACCCCGGCTTGAGGAATTGCTTAAGGTCGCGGTAGGGTACTACTACTGTATAGCCTACATCGAAGGCTCGAGTTGCCTGTGGCAATTCGAAGATTCCTTGTGATTCGAGCACAAGGCCCTTCTCCGTTAAACTGAAGATTTCTATGCCGAATCCCGAGTTTCGAATGTAGTCATCGAGATCAAATGGCTTAGGTGTCTCATCCATCGAGGTCATAGATTCAATCAGGATTTGCTTCCCTTCCTCATCGTTCTCGTTCCAGCCTCTTAGAACTTGCTCCTGGACTCTGGGAAAGACATACTTCGTAAACAACTCGACTTTGCTAGGATCCAGCTCATCTTTTAATGCAACAGCATTTCCACTAGAACAATCGAATACATAGTGATTGTATCCTGCATACCCACGACCGCAAACAGACCAGTAGTATGCAAGGACGGCTAGTCCCCTACGTGCAAACCAATGCTCGATTTCGGGCATTTTACCTTTCTCGTTGCAAGGATTAGGCTCTGCCTGGTCCTGTAACTCTTGATAGAATGTCCTCATACCCTCAATAAGTAATGTCTGTGGCTTTGGAATGACAGACATTCTTTCATATGATTTATCGACGGGATAGAGTACTGCACGAAGTTGCTTTTTGCCATTAGCTGCTCGCCATGTTCCAATTAGTGAATCGGAGAGGTCATTCAGACCAAATGTTCCGGCAAGCTTACCTTTTACGTTGTTTTCACGAAGTGTAATGGTTGCTCCACTGCGTTCACCCTGAAGCGCAATGGGTGTGCCAACAGTCTTGTAGAAGTAACTGGCAGTGATAGAACCAGACTGTTCGTTCATAGAAACCCAGATTGGATAGCGAAGTGTATTTGTCTCCGTATCCTTGATAAGGTATCCCTCATAGGTTCGCTGCGAAAACAACATCGAACTTGTCAAGACTATGATGACTAAATCAAGCAATATGGTTTTACGCACAATGTACCTTAGAGCAATTGGGTGAGAACAGTGCCTACTTTTTTAATTTCTTCTTGGATTTATTCAGACCATCAAAGGTGATAATCACATCGCCTGTTCGGGGTTCTGCCGGATTGCCATTATCGTTCTGAGTCATTCTGAGACTTCCCTTCAGTTTTCCTTTTTGTGTCACGAATAGCTCAATTTCTGCTCGTATGCGAGCATGACCAGCAGGTAACTCCAGGCTTTCATCCATCATTGTTTCGTCATATACACGTTCCCAATAAAAGGTATCTGGCATTGATAGAGATCCGGCTAAAGAACCTCACATGATGCCTTACGACGCACAGCCATAATCGATGCTCCAGCCAACTTTGTCGATGACAGAGTCAGTTTACGCTTTTCAAAGACAATAGCGCTCTTACCACTTCCTGAGACATCTATGTTGAGAGTGTATGTTAATATTACAGCCGCTTCAGTTTGCGAAACATCAAGGCTAATCTTTCCAGCGCTTATCGCCGTGCTAATCTCTATTTCAACTTCCTCTCCATCAACCTCGACAACCTCTGGTTCGCTATTTACTGTACCAGCGGCAATATCGGTTTCAGCCTTACCATTCCAACTGCCAATCCACTTTGGTTCCTGTGCACTCGCAATTGAACAGCCGACAAGAACGGCTACGATTGCGTGGATGAATATGCGCATGCTGCTTGTTCCCTTGTTATGTGTTTCTATAATTCGGCAACCTGGGAAATCTTCTCAACTAATAACAATAATACAATAGTAGTATCTATCAAATCGCAATGTTCTAACTCTCTGTTATTCATTGCTGCAATCTAGATATGTTTATCACAAGCATATCACTATGAAGTCTACTACCGCAGAACATTTGCAGAGATACTCGCCCCTTACGGCAGTATGGGCTATTGCAGCCAACATGATTGGAACTGGCATATTCACCAGTCTTAGTTTTCAAGTGGTGGCATTCGACGATTACTTCGTGATCCTGTCTCTTTGGGTGATAGGGGGCATAATTTCTCTTTGCGGGGCATATGCGTACAGCAGGCTTGCAATTGCAATGCCCGACGCAGTTGGTGAGTATGATTACCTGTCACGGTTAGTACATCCGTCTATAGGCTTTGTTTCGTCTTGGGTTAGCGTTACCATTGGTTTTGCAGCACCTGTTGCGCTCATCATGAAAACAATGGAGGCGTATCTACAGCCATACCTTATGTCTGCACCCGTTAGTGCTGGGCCTATCGTACTAACCTTGCTTCTGCTTGTTTCTCTTGCACACTGCACATCGTATAGCACAAGTGCCAACTTTCACGGGACTGCCACTGCATTCAAGGTTGTGCTTCTCATTGCTTTTACAGCACTTGGATTCTTAACGCCGCAGGTGCATGGTGTTGTGTTTACACCATCGAGTGAGTCCGTAAGCCATATGACATCAGGTGTCTATGCAATATCACTGGTATATGTGCTATACACATATAGCGGATGGAATGCTTCTTCATACCTAGCCCGCGAGCTACCCAATCCGGAGCGCACGCTGCCTCGGTCCATTTTACTTGGCACTGTTGGTGTTAGCATAATGTATCTGCTTATCAATGCGATGTTCCTCTACACCACACCAGCAGAGATATTGGCGGTTGATACGCAAACTGGCGTGCCTAAGGATTTGGCTGCGGTTGTTGCTTTATACGTCTTGCCTCGTGGACTTAGCTCAATGGTTGGAGTAATCGTTGTTGTGCTATTGATGTCATCTATGAGTGCCATGACGATGGTAGGTCCACGCGTATCGGTAGCAATCGGAGAAACCAATCAACGCTTACGCTTTTTTGCCAAACGAACGAACAATGGAATACCGGCGCTGGCTATTGCTGTTCAGTCAGCGGTCGCAGCTGTATTGTATGCAACCAATGCGTTTGATCAGATCATAGCATTTACCATGATGATACTAACGATATCAACGCTTGTTACAGTTATCTCCACATTGCGCATCAGTAGAAGTCTATTGTCTATAACGGCGGTCATCGTTTTTACATTGTCTAATGCGTACGTCTTGTATCATATCGCTAACACCAATCCCGAATCAGTTATGTGGACAGCATGCATTGTTGTTACGGGACTCGTTATACATAGGGTAGTTCGATGAGATCATTGTATGGGGTAATCAGTCTGTTTCTTCTTTGTGTTGCGATGCCAGGTTGTAAGCCAGAACGAGATGAATCATATGAACGTGATGTGGTAAAGGGCCTAAAAGCGGTTTTGCCTGCACCGTTCCATATTGGTCGTCAGGCCTCTGCCGACATGATAGAATGGAAAGTTGTGTACGATGATACTGTAACACCGGGAACAGTAACCAATTCGTTTGCAGCCTACGACGATACGTCGCGCATTATTACGTTTCGTGGCTCTCAGTCTCGCGATATGCCATTCAGTGGGCATATCGATTCAATACCCACAAGCATAGTTGTGGATTGGGTCTATCAGACCAATGCTGGAACAGATCACGAGCTGGCAGGGGGCTCGAAAATGCACTGGTATGGTGGATCCGGTTGGACTGGCCAGCCTTCGATAGTATCGTGGGAACCAGAACAGCAAGAGATCGTCGTTGGATCGCTCGATGGTAACATCTATGCTTTAGATGCCTCCACGGGTAGGCGGTCGCGCGCACCGTTTGATACGAAGAACCCGATCAAAGGAAGCATTAGTCTAGATCCAACCTATCCTGGTATTGTGTATGCCGGACAAGGGATACGCCACACAGCAGCATCCGGCGTGCGTGCAGTGAATATGCTCGATAGCACACTACTATCATTTCATACACGCGACGACAAGTATGCTCTTCGTAGATGGGGCTATGCAGATGGCTCTCCTGCGATTATAGACAGCTTTCTGTTTTGGCCAGCTGAAAACGGCATCATATACAAGTATGTTCGCACTGCTCAGGGCTTGCGTCCGCATTCTAAACTCATCTACAAAGTACGCGACAACAAGAACCTTGGCATTGAATCCAGTATTGCTGTATACAAGACGTATGGCTTTATCGCCGATAATGGCGGCAGTATTATATGCTTTGACCTAAGTACGCTGCAGCCTTTATGGTACATGGCTAACGGCGATGACACAGATGCCAGCCCCGTAATAAGCATCGAACAAGATGTGCCCTACCTCTACGTAGGCTGTGAGGTAGATAAACAGTCGAATCCTGGTACAGCCTTTATGCGAAAGCTTGATGCAAGAACGGGTAGTATTGTTTGGACTGATTCTGTCCGATGTTGGTCCTATACCGATGGACTTCGCATACTTAATGGTGGCATGCTATCAACGCCACTTATCGGACGTGGGAAGCAGAAAGATCTGGTTGTTGCGGCATTCTGTCGCGACCGTCCTGGACAAGGTGGAGTGTTGATTGCATACGATAAGACCACCGGCCAGAGAAGATATTCTGTGTCTATGCCATCGTACACGTGGTCTTCGCCCATCGCCTACTATACACAAGACGAACACCTCTATATTTGCATCGGCGATGTCAATGGATACATAAGTTTTATTGATGGAGAGAACGGCAACGTTCTCATTCGACAGCGAATAGGTAGCAATTTTGAAGCATCGCCAATCCCACTGGGATCTTCCCTGTTTATTGCTTCTCGTGGAAGGAATGTTTACCGATGCTCTTTACGTTGATACTATGTGCGTTGCTAGCCACACAGTCTGTCTACAGTGCCGATATCCCCAAGGCCGCTACGTACGTTGAAGCCACGCGTACCGGATATCACTATTTGCTTGTACCGCCGCTCGAGCGAGATTCGACTCGCGCTCCCAACGATTCTCTTGTTCCCCTCATTGTTTCTTTACACGGCAAGAGCCTCAGTGGTAGCAACATTCGCGACGTCACGAAGTATGGAACGATGTATGCGATTAATGATGGACTTAAGCTACCAGCATATGTGATTGCCCCACAGTGTCCCATGGGGCAAGGTTGGAATCCAGACCGCATCATGTCGATCGTAGATGATGTATGTGCCAACTATCCGATTGATACCAATCGCATCTACGTTCTTGGCATGAGCATGGGTGGTTACGGAACCTTTGATTTTGTTGGTACCTACCCAGATAAAGTTGCTGCAGCTATTGCCATGTGTGGAGGGGGAAAGCAGCAAATGGCAAGCAATCTCTGCAAGGTTCCGCTATGGGTTATACATGGTACAAGTGATGTTGACGTACCGATATCACAATCACGCGTAATGGTAAGTGCCATCAAGAGTAAGAGCAGCAAGAACCTTCACTTTACTGAATTACCTCGCATTGGGCATAGCCCACTTGCACAGAGCTACAACCACCGTAAGCTATACGATTGGCTGCTACAGCACGACAAATCGGATCGCAAAGTAGGAGAGGCCTGCATGGTCCCTCCACCGGAGTATAAGTCCTCGGAGTTTACATGGCTGAGCAAAGGCTACAGCAAGAAAAAGTCGAAAAGATCGAAGTATGCTAAGCGAACCCGTAAGGGAAAGAAAGGCAAGGCATACAAGCGCAGACGACGCTAGAACTATCTAGTTCTTGAAGCGAGAAATACGTTCTGCTTGCCCCTTGAGAAGAGGTAGCCATAATAGAACGGCAATGCTGTGTGGCGTCCAGCCTGAGTTAGAAATGCAGAATCGAGGTCTGCTTGATAGCGACCAGCAAACATGCGAATTGGTCGTGTGTATTCTCCATAGAATCGAAAGCTCCATCCACTACCATACATCCCGTAGGGTACGCCTGTATCATCCTGCAGAATGCTTTGGCTTTTCGACAACACGAAACTGCGAATTGCAGAAAATCCAGCGTTATGCATAAGGTACGATGCCGATTTCACAAATGAATGGCACCGAGGCAAGGTGTTGAGATACTCGCGCAGAACGTTGTTTTGCGGGAATGGAGTAAGTCCCATGTAGCGAGCATTACCCAAATTGGCCTCGATATATGTAAGCTGTTGAACGGGGCTTGCACTATCTCTGCGGAAATAGAGTACATGACGCAATTGTTGTTGCTTTGTAGAGTCGCTTGAAACGTCAGCAACTCTATCATAACCAAGTATATCATAGCCATGCTGCGCCATAAAGAGCGTAATGATGGGCAGCGTACCATTCACTATTGAGTCGGCTATGTTCTTACGCATTGAATCAGTGATGAAGTAGCTATACGAATACACCTCTCGAGTAGATTCAATCACTGATTCTAAATATGTCTTGATACTATCGCGTCCCAGACGATTGAATCGTGGGAATGAGCCGGCAGGCTCAGAAGCAATCATGACATACTGTTTTGCATGAGGGAAGAGACCTAGCATATAGAGGGCGTCTGGACCCGAGAACGGATAGAAGATCACATCAGCCTGCGACTGCGCGCGCAATTCTTGAGCAGACCATCTACGCACATTCACCATCTGACGTGCCTCATGACGTTCAATAGATGCACGTATAGTTTTCGCGTACCATTCCATCCCACGAAGTGTATCTAAGCCAGCCAGCAAGCGCGCAAAGCTGCGTACGCTTGTATCCGCACTAGGCGGAATCAGTGGAAGGAGTTGTGTGGTATCAACTGCAATGGTGTCGGTATCAGCAACCACAGCACTCTTTGCAGAGTGATCCTCGACCTTGTATTGTTGGTTGCAAGAAGGAAGAAATAGCGCTAGGATTGCGCACAGATGAATAGCTGACGTTATTTTACCGTGGCAATACGAGTTTGCAATACGCATACGAACTATTGATCTCTAGTAATTGATACACCAAGTTAGGTTAGAGGATCCATATGGGAGTATACATGTGTGAGAAAAGTAGTAGGGCGATATTCTGTATCATCCTATGGGTGTTGTCTATAGTCTCTCTTCATGGGCAGGGACAATACATGCATGCATCCAAGCGCCTGCTGTCAGCAGATGATCTTGATGGCATGACTAAGCAAGAGCTTAAGATTATGCGCAATGAGATATTCGCGCGATACGGGTATAAGTTCAAGACACCAGACATGCAGGAGCACTTTGCTTCGCAATCATGGTATCAACCCACAGTTACAGACGTATCAAGGCGCCTTACGCCTATCGAAAAGAAGAATATTGAGTTCATCAAGAGCTTCGAAGACCATGGGAGCGACAAGTCCAGCAAAAACAAAGCATCGTTCTATGCAGGGATTAAAGCGCCCAATGGGCTTACGGTAGCAGATGTGGAGATGAACTATTACATGGATAAGTACGATACGCCGGAAAACTCTTCAGGACAACCTGTTCAGGCTGACGACGGAATAGCAGACGGCTCTTAGAGTGACTTGACTTCGTTAACGAGCGATGAGAGCGATGCCTTTGCATCGCCGAAGAGCATTGCCGCATTCGGTCTGTAGAACAATTCGTTGTCAATACCTGCGTATCCAGCCTTCATGGAGCGCTTCATGATCACAACCTGGCGAGCCAATTCTGCATCCAGGATGGGCATGCCGTAGATCGGCGATGTTGGATCTGTCTTTGCAGCAGGATTTACAACGTCGTTTGCACCAACAACCAGTACGACGTCGGTTGTTGGGAAATCGGCGTTAATCTCTTCCATTTCGATCAGTTTGTCATAAGCAACATCTGCCTCTGCAAGCAGCACGTTCATGTGTCCGGGCATACGTCCGGCAACTGGATGGATGGCATAGAGCACTGACACACCCTTAGTTTCTAGTTCGTGCTCTAATTGATGGCAGACATGCTGCGCTTGTGCAACAGCGAGACCATATCCGGGTACAATCACAACCCTGTTGGCATAGGCCATCATCACTGCTGCGTCGGCTGCTGTGACTTCTCTATACGACCCTCCGGTAGACGAACCGCCTCCGCCAGCGCTACTACCGAAGTTTCCAATGAGGACGTTCAGAAGTGAACGGTTCATCGAGTTGCACATAACGACGGTGAGAATTGTGCCAGCAGAGCCAACCAATATCCCGCCTATCAGCATGACCATGTTGTCGTAGAGAAAGCCCCCACACGCAGCTGCCACACCAGTAAAAGAGTTTAGCAGCGATATCACAACGGGCATGTCTGCACCACCGATAGGAAGCACAAAGAGTACACCAAAGAGCACTGCGAGGGCCGCTAGTAGATACAGCATTGGCAAACCAGAGAGCGAGCCCGTCACGAGCAAGACTCCTACCATTACGGTAAGCACCAATAGACCGTTGTTCACAAACTGTTGTCCACCGAAGCGTATGTCAGACAACCGATCTTCAAGTTTGAGATATGCTATGATTGAACCGGATAATGAGACTCCGCCGATGATAAGTCCAGCCATCATTGCAAGTGCATGCCCGATCGAAACTGGCATAGCAGACTGCGTTGCAGACGTATACTCGAGTATGGATATGAGCGCTGCACAGCCCCCTCCCATACCGTTGAAAAACGAAACCATCTGAGGCATCGATGTCATCTTCACGCGCATGGCCATTATCCAACCGGCCACACCTCCGACAATCAAAGCGGCAATGATCCACTCTAGGTTATGAAGAGGCTTACCATTGTGCTTGTAGAGAAACATCGTCCCGATGATCGCTACAGACATTCCAGCAGCAGCTATCAAATTGCCAAGACGCGCAGACTTCGGAGAGCCCAGCAGCTTGATGCCCAGAACAAAGGTCACCGATGCCAACAGGTAGAGAAGGGGAAGGATTCCGTCCATTATTCTTTCCTCCTGAACATTTCGAGCATCCTGTTCGTAACAACAAAACCACCGACAACATTGAGTGTCCCGAGTACGACGGCCACAAAGCCGAGAATCGTCGACACAGTATCATCGGCAATACCCATAACAATGATGGACCCGATGATCACGACACCATGTATGGCATTAGCGCCCGACATGAGTGGTGTATGAAGCACCGATGGTACATGTCCAATGAGCTCTACACCCAAGAACGCCATCAGGATTACGAGATAGAGCAGCGATAGCGTTGCATCGTCGATGATCATATCCTCACCTGTCCGTTATGTACAACAAGCGTTGCCGACGTAATCTCGTCTGAAAGATCATAGGTAATCCCATCCGCAGTTGCGATGTGCGAAAGAAATGCCAAGACATTCTTTGCATACAGTTCAGATGCATTCTGAGCTGCAGATGAAGCGAGGTCCGTTGGACCCAACACCAGAACACCATTGGCATCTATACGATCATCGGCACGGGTAAGCTCACAGTTTCCGCCAGCCTCAGCAGCCATATCGATGATCACGGCACCACGTTTCATACGTGAGACCTGATCTGCTGTTATCAGCACGGGGGCTTTCCCACCAGTAACAAGTGCAGTTGATATCACAAGGTCTGCCTGCAGTAAAGACTTCTCTACAGCGGTACGTTGACGGTCTAGCACATCACTGCCAACAGCGGCTACATAGCCCCCTTGAACATTGACTGCATCAAGACCTTCAACGGTAATGAACTTGGCTCCCAGTGATTCGACTTGCTCCTTCGTTTCAGGTCGAACATCTGTAACCTCGACCTGCGCGCCTAAACGTCGCGCTGTAGCAATGGCTTGAAGTCCAGCAACACCTGCACCGTAGATCAACACCTTTGCAGGTGGTACAGTGCCGGCTGCCGTCATCATCAGTGGAAAGATTCGACCAAGCTCTGCTGCACCTAACACCACTGCTTTGTATCCAGCAAGGTTGTTCTGTGATGAAAGTACATCCATGGTCTGAGCGCGCGTCGTGCGTGGCAGAGCGTCCATCGCAAATACATCTGCACCTATCGACGCCATCTGCTCAAGCAATTGCGGATGTCGCTTCGGGTAGATGTACGAGATGATTGAAGTACCTCGGCGCAGAGAATCGATTTCTTCCGTGCTTGGTACAGCAACATGCAGCATACATTCAGCGCTGTCTATGACCGCCTGTCGCGATCCAAGTACGGCCCCCTGTGCCTGATACATTTCGTCAGTGTAACCTGCGTGAAGTCCGGCTCCGGATTCTATGTGGACAGTATGTCCGGCCGACACAAGCTTCGCAACTACTGCAGGAACCGCCGCCACGCGTCGCTCCCTTGATGCCGTCTCTTTGAGAACACCCAACTTCATAGATCACCCTTATGGTGATTGTGGTGGATTGTGGGTTGTTGATCAGCCCCGTCGATAATAGGGATAAAATCACTATAGTAAACATGACTATTTTCCCATCTGGTACTATGAATCAACCTACATCTCTGCACTTTCTCGGCGCTGGCGTTGCTGCGCATGTCTATGCCCTCGTAGCCCGAGATGTGCTTGGTCCGCATAGTCTACATATTACCATGCTGGACAGAACGCATGACGTACCTGACAGAACACTTTGTGTATGGGGCTCATCATCATCGTCTATCTCGGCTGCTGCAGTAGCGCAGTGGAAGTATGTGCGCTTGGGCTATGGTGATCAGTCGATTGCTCTCGACCTTGGCAGCATGGTGTACTCGCAGTATACCGCAGCATCCATCCGAGCCCTTGCTGATGAACGGCTGGTTGTTTCTCGAGAGATTGGTAATGCAACTGGACCAAGTCCGGAGGCAAGTGTATCGCTTGACAGCTGTGATCGCGGCGTGGACCTGTTCCCAGCCACCATCTCGCTGCTGCAGCATTTTCGCGGTTGGCGTATTCGCACGTCGAGGGCCATCTTCGACATGGAAGTAGCAACAATGATGGACTTCCGTGTTGATCAGTCACACGGCGTTTGCTTTGTCTATGTGCTCCCGTATGCTAACAATGAAGCACTTGTTGAGTGCACGGTCTTCTCCACTTCCATATGGGATGCTGAGCAATATGAAGCGCGTCTCAAGGACTACATCGCCAATATCATTGGTACTTCGGGGTATGAGATCATCGCAACCGAGGTTGGCGTCATCCCTATGACAGACCGTGTACCAGAACGTCTGCATGGTCCGTCTTGGATAGGCATCGGCACCGCTGGCGGACTCACCAAGCCAACAACGGGTTACACCGTTGCGCGCTGTGTACGTGATGCAGAGCGCATGATGGAGGCGTATCAACGCACAGGGGAGTTTGCCGTTCCTGCTCCGCCCCCTGGACGCTTTCGTTGGTACGACAAGCTGTTGTTGAGGATTATCCGCGATGAGCCCCAAGAAGTGCCAAGTATCCTCTGGACGTTGTTCTCGCGTAATCCCATCGAGAAGATCCTTCGGTTTCTCGACGAAGAGACATCTATTACTGACGAAGTACAGATATTCTGGAGTCTGCCGTGGCGTCCGTTCCTACGCGCAATCATCAGGGGCTAGTCTACGCTGTAACGGCCATCATGGCCGTAGCCTTGGGCTATGCCACAACCAGCATTGGTATTGCTGTGTCTGGCGTCCTGATTGCACTATTGGGCATTCCGCACGGCTCACTGGACCTGCATCTTATGTCCACCCGTGGACAGCGCCTGCGCGAACTCGTTGTCTACCTCGGCTGCATCACCCTTGTCCTGGGTTCCTGGCTCCTGCAACCAACACTGATGCTCGTCTTGTTCCTGATCAACTCTGCATGGCACTTCGGCGACTGCGACGTGCGCACAACAAGCCGACTGAAGCCCCTGCTATCGCTTGTGTATGGTGCGTGCGTCCTTCTCGTGTTCATAGATCTGCGCGACCCATCCATCGGGTGGATCTTACAGACACTCTTAGGATACCATGTTGATGCATCAACGATTCCAGAGTATGGCATCATTCGTATGCTCGCATCTGCAATGGTCATTGGCATCCCAATGATCGGATTGCAAGCCCCTTACCAGCAGACTGTAACGCGCGGGATGCTCATCGTTGCGATTGCGATGCTAGCCCCCTCACTGATCGCCTTCACGTGGTACTTCGTTGTCATGCATTCTTGGACCAGCATGAACGCACTGCGTCACTACATCGATGAATCACATCCATGGTCATGGCAGAAGCTGATCCGTGCTGCCGCACCGCTCAGCATTCTAACCTTTGTTGGTATTGGCATAGGGTACGTCGTCTTCCCAGACCTCAACATCCTTGCAATGCTCTTCGTTGCACTCAGTGCGCTAACCGTGCCGCACAGTAGGTTGTTTCATAGGGTATATGTGAAGCGATCGTAGGGGGCTTGCCATTCTCAACATCGAACAGAGTATGAGCGGCGTTGGCAACTGCTATGACAATGCACCGATGGAGTCGTTCTGGGGTCGAATGAAAACTGAACTCAAATCAGAAATGATCTTTGAAGATCTGCGTGATGCACATCGCTTTGTCTATCATTGGGTCCACCTGTTCTACAATCGAAAACGTCTGCATTCAGGCATTGGACATCTTACACCGGTAGAATTCGAAGAATAACTATTTTCACAATCAACTGATTACATTCACTGTCAATAAAACAGGGGAAGATCAGACATCATCAAGGAAGGTGCATGAACATCATACCGGGTCTATTGGTTTTATTGATCGCAGCTGTCTCGGTTTCAGCACAATTCCAGTCGCTTGTACCGAATGCTGTTTCATTGAACGATGCTGCTGGCCGAGAGTTTTGGATTGCCATTCCTCCTAACGAAGTGGAGAGCCATCCGCGGGAAGCACTTGAGATACATCTTGTATCGACATCCTCGTCCATCGTCCGTGTAACTGATTTCTATACCGGAGTAATCAAGACATATGCTCTCGATGAGAACGAGAACCGTATCCTTAGTGATGTTCGTGGAGACATCTCGTGGAGCAGTGAGATTCGAGACGCAGAAGTAGCAATTCCTAAAGCCTTACATATTGAATCTACGAGTCCCATCACTGTTTATGTTCTGAACTCCAAGCAGTACAGTCACGATGGCTACCGAGCGATTCCAACGCATGCGTGGGGGTTAGAGTACGTGCCTGTTTCATACTACGATTTCAAGGAGTTTGCGTCGTGGGCAGGGGGCTTTGTGATCATTGCTGCAGAGCCTACCACAATAGATCTTCAACTTCGGGGAGTGGGAGATGCTGCCGCGACAACAAGTATGGGAAGACGAATAAACACAAAGCAGACCCAGACCGTTCTCCTTGATAGTGGTGAGGTATTCATGGTTCACGGTGATGGCACTACACGGGGTTTGTTCGACATCTCTGGATCACTTATAAGATCGGACAGGCCAATAGGCGTACTTGCGTTCCACATGAAAACATCTATGCCGAATCTATTAACTGTTGGTGGACGTCAGCATCTTGTCGAAATGTGCCAACCGGTAAGTACCTGGGGCAGAAGAAGCGTGACGTTGGATTTCACGAGAATACAAGCCAAGGGCCCTGGTTCTGGCGATGTATTTCGAGTGGTGACAAACGAACCATCCACGAAATGGTCGGTTACCAGTTATAGTCGACAGGCCAAGCAGATATTATCAAAGGATGGTGGCAATCTGCTCAAGGCAGGCGACTTTGCAGACATCTCGCAAAGTGTTAGTCCAACGTCACTGATAGGTGGTATTTCTATCTGGGAATCGAGTCAACCGACACGGGTTATTCAATATGCCACCTCATGGACATGGGACTACAATATGAATCTTGATCCCATCATGGTTGAGGTGCCATCACTAGATGCAGCTGTTTCATACGCTACTTTTCCAACGTCGAACAGTCCGCGGTTTGGACTACATCATCTTTCCCTAATTGTACGTGCCGATCCTTCGTCGGCCACGTACAACACCGACCTCGAGTCTCTTTCTCTCGACAATGTTCCGTTGTGGTCACATCCCTTAGCGAGGCTTCCTGGTCTGAAGTCCACACACCTCGTCGACGGCATTCACTTCGTTACTGTTGAGGTACCGTCGGACGGCAAGATTCACGTTCTCCGTGCAAACAACAGATTATCCTTCATCGGAAATCTTGTTGGCTCTGGTGTTGATGAAGCCTATGGATGGCCTGTAGCTGGTTCCATTCGTCCGGCCGCTCAAATGGACACAACGTCACCGATAGTTCGCATCGACACTCATGATTGTCGATTTGCAACGATTACACTTGAGGACAGGGGGCGTGGAATTGCATGGATTGACACTGTTGCTGGGAAATCATCAAATAACATCGAGTTAGACTTACCTTCCAAACTACCACTATCACGTTTTAATCCTGTGAATTCCTGCGAGTTTAGTATTGTCGTTCGGGACCGCAAGAAGCCAGCCAAATGTGTTTTCTATGTTCAGGATTGGGCTGACAATATCAGTATTGATTCCGTGAGATTTGAACCAATTGTTGATGGCGACACATTTCCGCCGTCTATTACAACAAGCCAAACGAGCAATTCAACCTGGGATGTAGTAGTTACCGAGTTACGTAACAGCAAAGATGCTACGCAGCCTTGTCCAGAGAGCCCCGTCCAAATCGAATCTGGTCTCAAGTCATTCAGCCTCAAACATCGCTCAGATAGCAACAACATCACGTTGCAACTAGAGCGAGTGATATCACAGGATTCCCTTAAACCAACAACGAGAATGAAAGCCTCCGTTCAGGTTGTCAATGTTTGGAACGATGCACGCGCTGTTTACCAGGCCGTCGACTGGTCAGGCAATGTTTCAATCGACAGTATTAGGTACGATGCACCAACGTCCATAATTGATGATCTGTCGTATCAGGTTTCATTACTTCATTGCTATGATGGTGTATTAAAGTTGTCATTGGCAACGAACACTGTCTACGAACGTATTGAATTGTATGATACTTCCGGTCAAATGGTGGCGACGAAACAAGATGTTTCATCTAATACACAGTTGAATCTAGAGGGACTATCTGCCGGTTTCTATATAGCACATTTGATAACAGGCAACAAGGTAGTCACGAGAGCGTGCCTTTGTGTATCACAATAACAGATGGAAAATATCCTCAAGGAACGTACATAGTTTTTGCGAGCACTCGACCAGCACATTCAATTTCAAGCATGGCAGGTTGTGATAGATCGAGTACATGTGCAGTGCTTCCCTGATCGAGTGCGATCGACTTAAGGTGACGACCCATCATGTCATAAACACGGAGTACACATGGATCGGGAACTGTGCATCGAATCACGTCTCCATAGTTCTTTAAGATGCAACCCCCGACGTCACGTTGCGAAGTGTCAACCGACACGGCCTGCTGTATGGTAAATGAACGGGTGGCCACAAGTGAGTCATTGCGCAGATACTCAACCGTCCATTTGCCGGCAATTGCAGGTTTGCGTATCCACGACCACCAATAGTAATATGTGGAGTTCCTATCGAGCTTCGCTTCATAAGAAAACCACACATCATTATCGGGTGTACGCCACAGAACACTAAGCCGATCAGAATTCCCCACATGCTGTTGCAGGGACCAAAATGTGATCGACGTGTCCTGTTTTCCAATCATCGATGCTGAAGGAGGACGTTCCCTGAGTGTATCTAGGATTGGTGGCCAGGTAGACACATCAGCATCCAGCAGCGTATACGCCGACTCATATGATGGCTGACCTTCCCAGCGGACATAACGCGACGCGCATCCGCCCGTGAATGGGTCTACATTCAGCCATACCTCGAAGTGTAGGTGTGGATCTTCACTTGTTCCGCTCGAACCAATGAGGCCAAGTCTCTGACCGGTGTTGACTGCATCTCCAATTCGCACTCGCACAGAAGACTCACGCAGATGCGCATAATAGGTTATGCACCCCTCTGCATGCTCAACGGCCACATAGTTGCCATAACCCTTTGCACGGTCCACGTACTTATTGCGATCATACAAGGAGTCTACAACAGCAACTACTTTGCCAGGAGCTGCCGCAATTGCATATACACCTGAATCCATCTGCCGAAATGATCTCAGTGCGAAGTCTGTACCCTGATGCCCATCATAGGTTTGCATACCACACTGATAGTCGCGTATTGCCCCTACTGTAACATTGTGATCAACATAGTTTATAATCCAGAAATCCTTACCAAGCTGACCTTCAACGGGTAAGGCTAACTTGATCGTAGGCGCAAGATTCTGAGCAATGATTACCTGCGGAGCCACAATGCTGAATAATGCAGACAGCGTGCAGAAGATGTGGACCGAGATGATATCCCGAAGTACGTTTACGTTTATCATATACGTCCTTGAAATGAGAACTTCGCATCTCCCTGTTACTTCACCGTGACCTGCCCCAGTTTGCAGTCCACCTGCAATGTTAGTCATTACGCAGCGAACTTGAAAAGTGAAGGAGATGCCGTGTAGCTGGCGCATCGGGTCTTGCATACGATACATTTGTCCCTACCTTCGCACCGATAGACAAACAAGTCCGTTTCACTCTGCACAAATGGCGAACATGTCAAACTCCTTTTGCCAAGTCGATACGCCGCCATCAACAAAACGGGGAGTGTCCTCGTTTTCGCTGGTGTTCGGTACAGGTCTTGTGGCTGTTGGTGTGATGATGGGACTGAATACCCTCGGCCTTCTGCAGGTCTCGATCGGTGAAGTCGTCAGCACATGGTGGCCATCAGCACTTGCTGTGTGGGCTTGACCTGCCCCCGTTTGTTAGTCCACCTGTAATGTTAGTCATTACGCAGCGAACTTGAAAATGGTTGGTTGTATAGATTCGGGTGCCGGTGGTCGATACCCGAGACTGCTGTGCGGACGTTTGGTGTTGTAAAAGCGTCTCCATTGTTCAATCAGGATCTTGGCTTCGAGCAATGTGTGGAAGATCTCGCCGTTGAGGAATTCGTCTCTCATCCGGCCGTTGAACGATTCGACGTATCCATTCTCCCATGGACTTCCGGGTGTGATGAATGATGCTTTCACGTCCAGTTCGTTCAGCCAATACACGAGATGCTTGGCAATGAACTCTGGACCATTGTCACTACGGATATGCTCCGGTATGCCATGCTCGGTGAAACGATCTGCCAGGATGTCAAGTACGTCTGAGGCTCTGATTCTACGCGCTACATAGCACGCTAATGCTTCGTGCGTGTACTCATCGATGATGTTGAGCGTTCGGAACGTTCGTCCATCACTGGTTTGATCCGTGACGAAGTCATAGCTCCAGACGTGGTTCTTCCGCTCGGCACGCAGGCGCACAACCGACCCGTCCGACAGGAACAGCCGTGCTCGCTTGGGTTGCTTTGATAGCACCTTGAGTCCTTCTTCGCGCCACACGCGGTAGACGAACTTGTGGTTTACCTTCCAACCCTCTCCCTGCATGAAACCCCATATCATCCGATAGCCATAACGTCCATACTCCTTTGCCAAGGCTATGATGCGCATTCGAGCCGCGTCATCTGCCTTGCGTTTGAGGGGCTCATGACGCTGCGTTGAACGTATCTGCCCAAGAGTCTTGCATGCCCGTCGTTGGCTCACCTTTACGACGCTCATTAGATGATGAACTGCCTCTCGCCGCCTGGCCGGGCTCAGAAGTTTCCCCGGGCTACCTCTTTGAGGATCTGGTTGTCAACCGTCAAATCCGAAACAGCTCGTCTCAAACGCCGGTTCTCGGCCTCAAGATCCTTTAGCTTCTTGACCTGCTCGAGTCCCACACCGCCATAGATCTTGCGCCATCTGTAGTACGTTGCTTCCGTGATCTTCTGATCTCGGCAAAAGGCATCAATAGTGCCTCCCTTCGATACGATCACCTCAGCTGCTCGCAGAATCCCTATGATCTGCTCTTCTGTATGATGCTTGCGTCCCATACCTCGCTCGTTTCGACCACCAAACTATCATGTCAGTTGGTAGTATTTTGGGGGAGCACGTAGAGATAGCCGAGGAGATAGGTTAAATACCCTACACCCACTTTAAGAGATTATCTCCAGGATGCCTACAAATTTTACCCCAAAGGCATTCGATAGTGCTGCCTCGCACACGGGGTTGCACGAGATACCGATGGCATCCAACGTATTGCAGGAGTTGTAGACTTCATTACCCTCGCTATGCACGGCCTTCTGAACTATCTCCGGATGCTGTAGTCCGTGCATCCCGCCCATTCCACAGCAGGCTGCAGATGGCGGCACGATAACGTTTGATGAGATTCTATGTGCTATCGCTTCAAAGCGCTCTGTCGTGCCAAGCTTTGCCGATCCACATCCTGCATGGACGATAAGGGGCTTACTGCTTGGCTCAATCTGGAGACGTGATAGAACAAGCTCGGCAAAACCAACTTGATCGATGATCGTGATACCGCAGTCGGAGGCTCTCTTCACAAGAGCACTTGCACACGTGGATGTATCGAGAAACACGGGTATGCTGCGTCCAGCAAGAGCAGTTTGTATGTCTCGTAAAAGAATTGACATAGTTTCCTCTGCCGCATCAGCAAAGCCTTGTGAGGATTGGGGCTGTCCACAACATCCTTTGCTCGAGGCAAGTACTTGCAGTGATATACCACTCTTGCGGGCAAGGTTTGCAACGCTCTCGTGGAGTGACGGTCCATCGCTATTCTTTACCCACGAGCTCACACATGTTGGCACATAGAGCACCTCTGGTTCTGCTGCATCCTGCGCTGCAGCACGAACCTTTTGCGGAACGGTGAGTCCACCGAAAAACTTCGAGCCCCGTGCAAGTTTGGCTGCACCAAGCTTAAGTACTCCGCGCATGATGCTGCGCACGATGTGCATGTTGCGCGCAGTTAGACTGGCGAGTGGACGCATCGCTTTGCGGACCTGGGCGCGCTGACGCTTGACCATGGCCCCTGTATCAATCCCTACCGGGCATACCGTGCTGCAGAAACTGTCAACTGCACACGAGTCTACTCCATCAACGTGGTAATCACGCTCAATCTCTCTGCGAAGTGCACGATCATCCGTCATCACCATTTCGCGCTGTAGAACAATTCTCTGGCGTGGCGTGAGACTATGCGACCTTGTCGGACACACATGCTCGCAAAAACCACACTCAATGCACAGGTTTGTTGTCTTTTCTTCTTCTCCTGCAAATGCCGGCACGGGTTTGAGGTTCGAGATGTGCGCCGTGGCGTCGGTGTTGATCAAGACGTCGCGGTTCAGGATGTTCTGCGGATCAAGCAGATGCTTGACGCGCTGCATGATGTCAAAGGCACCCTTGCCCCATTCATGAGCAACAAAGGGCGACATGTTGCGTCCGGTTCCGTGCTCGGCCTTCAGCGAGCCGTGGTACTTGTCTACAACGATCTCGGCGATGCGGTCCATAAAGTCCGCATATCGCTGCACATCATCAGGCTCGGCAAACGACTGGTTCATGATGAAGTGGATGTTGCCATCCTTTGCATGACCAAAGATCAATCCGTCGGGATAGTCATACTCCACAAAGGCCTGCTGCACATCACGCACAAGCGCGGCCAGGTGCTCGGGCGGCACGGCAATGTCTTCGTTGATCATCGTCTGCCCCGCCTTGCGCATCGCACCAACAGTTGGCATAAGCCCCTTACGAAGCTTCCACAGAATGCGTTGCTGCGCTGGGTCAGACGTCCACTCGACATTTCGCGAGATATCAGCAGGGGGCTCGCAGTCATGAAACTCCACAAGCAACGCTGCAACCCCAGTCGCGGTGATGCGGTACTGCTCAGGTGTTGTGTCAAGGTGTGCAAACGAGCGCATGGATGCGTCGTCCATGATTTCAACCGCAGCAGCCCCCGCCTCGCGCCATACAGCGACATCTGCGCAGGCTTCTTCCAGCGTGGGGTAGATGATAAGCCCCGTATGCTTGATTGCTGCATCAGCTACCGTGCTCAGTGTAACCGATGCAATGAATCCAAGCGTACCCTCGCTACCCACGAGTAGACGCGCCACAATGCGCGCCGGTTGGTCTTCGTCGAGAAATGCATTCAGTGAATAACCGATGGTGTTCTTGATGCGGTACTTGCGCCGGATCATTGCAACAAGCTCGTCGTTGTTGCGCACCTCGTCGCGCAGGGCCGTAAGGCCCGCATGGATAAGGGGCTCGCGCTCGCGAAGCAGTTCGTCGGCTTGTGCATGTGCTGTGTCGATCATGGTACCGGTTGACAGCATGTACTGCATCGACTCGAGCGTGTGGTAGGAGTTCTGCGCCGTTCCGCAGCACATGCCGCTGGAGTTGTTGGCTACAATGCCCCCTATCATCGCGGCGATGATCGAGGCGGGGTCGGGACCGATCTTGCGTCCGTATCTGTGTAGCATGGCGTTGACACGTGCGCCCGTGATGCCGGGCTGCATCGTAACCGTTGCTGCATCAGGTGCAATCGATACCCCCTGCCACTCGCGTGAGAGGTCTATGATGATGCCATCTGTTACGGCCTGACCCGATATGCTCGTGCCTCCAGTGCGGAAGGTGCACGATGTGCCAGTTTCGTTGCACCAGCGCAGAATGTGTTCGATATGCTCATGCGTGGACGGACGCACCACGGCCTGCGGTACAAGTCGGTAGAACGATGCATCATGCGCAAACGCCAGTCGGTCGATCATACGCGTCGACACGCGATCCGAACCTAATGCCGTGCGCAGCTTCTCCATGATGCTACACCTGGAAGACGCCTGTCTTGAGCTCTGGAATTGAGCCCTGGTGCGATGCTACTGCAATACCCCGCGAGATCACACTGCGCGTATCCGTGGGTGTAATGATGCCATCAACCCAGAGCTTTGATGCCGCATAGACCGGCGTTGTCGTGGCATCATACTTGGCCTGGATTTCCTTGAGCATCGCGGCCTGCTTCTCTGGCGTAAGCACTTCGCCCTGCTTTTCGAGCGTGGCAATCTTGATCGTAAGCAGTGTCTTGGCTGCCTGCGCGCCTCCCATAACGGCAATCTGTGCCGTTGGCCATGCGTAGATCAGACGCGGATCGTAGGCCTTGCCGCACATGGCGTAGTTGCCTGCGCCATATGAGTTGCCGATGATGATAGTAAACTTCGGGACAACAGAGTTGGCAACGGCATTCACAAGTTTAGCGCCATCCTTGATGATGCCACCCTGCTCGGCACGTGTGCCTACCATAAACCCTGTTACATCTTGCAAAAACACCAACGGTATTCCCCGCTGGTTGCAGTTCAGAATAAAGCGTGCGGCCTTATCTGCAGAGTCGGAGTAGATTACGCCCCCTACCTGCATCTCGCCTTTGCCCGACTTGCTGATCTCGCGGTTGTTGGCAACAATGCCAACACTCCAACCGTCGATGCGGGCATAGCCGCAGATAATGGTCTGCCCAAAGCCGGCTTTGTATTCGTCAAACTCTGATGCGTCTACGAGGCGCGAGATAACCTGACGTGTGTTGTAGGGCTTTGCTCTATCAGATGGCATGATGCCATAGATCTCTTCGGGATCAAACGCGGGCTCGCGCGGTTCAATGCGGGAAAACAGATCTTTCTTGCCGATCGTTGGTGAGAACTTCTCTACGAGGGAGCGGATGGTTGCCAGGGCTTCTTCGTCTGACTCGACCTTGTAATCAATCACACCGGAGACGGTGCTATGCATCGTAGCTCCGCCAAGGGGCTCGATACCCGTCTTCTCGCCGATAGCAGCCTCTACGAGGGCAGGCCCGGCAAGGAAAACGCTACCTGTGCCGTTCACGATGATGGCCTCGTCCGACATGATCGGCAGGTATGCTCCACCCGCAACGCATGGTCCCATGATCGCAGCAATCTGCGGGATGCCCATGGCACTCATCATGGCATTATTGCGGAACTGACGTCCGAAGTGCTCTTTGTCGGGGAAGATCTCATCCTGCATCGGCAGGAACACCCCTGCGGAGTCTACCAGATAGATGATCGGAATCCGATTCTCCATCGCGATCTCCTGAGCGCGCATGTTCTTCTTTGCCGTCATCGGAAACCATGCGCCAGCCTTCACCGTGGCATCATTTGCCACGATCATGCACTCACGTCCGTGGATAACTCCAATGCCGGTAACTACACCAGCAGATGGACAGCCCCCTTCTTGCTCATACATACCATGAGCGGTAAGCAATCCCACCTCGAGGAACGAGCTATCATGATCTATCAGCAGTGCAATACGTTCACGCGCGGTGAGCTTGCCCTTTGCCTTGTGACGTTCGATGGATTTCTTTCCACCACCAAGCATAAAAGATTGTGATACTCCCTCGATCATGCGATGCGTTTGTTTGTTTGCATCGGCGTTGGCCTCGAAGGAGAGATCGTGTTGTACGGGAGTGCCTATCGTGTGTGCCATAACGGGAGTCCTGAGGACATGAATCTACAAAAAAGGCGCTCCCGTTCGGGAAGCGCCTTGTGATTCGTCTGCATTGCAAAAATTACTTGCCAGCAGGAGCTGCAGGCTGCGCTGCTGGTGCACCTTGCTGGGCTGGTGCTTGCTGCGCGTTCGGTGCTGCCTGTTGCGCCGGCTGTGACATTTTCGGCATTGGTGCGCCTTGTGTGGTTGTCTGACGCGTCGATCCTTGGGCAGCCTCCTCGAGGAAGAATGCATTAACCAGAATAGCACATGCTGCAATGGCCCCGAGGAGCACCATTGTTGCTGTCTGCAGCACGTTACGCGACTGACGTACACCAAAGAGGTTTGTCATTTGGCCCCCTAATCCTGCCATACCCGAAATCATATCGGATTTACCAGGCTGAATAATCACAGCCAGGATGAGGAGCAGAGAAGCGATAAGGGCGAGTAATGAAAAGATCGTATCCATAGGAGTCGGAGTGATGTAACAAGACCGCAAATATAGCACCGGACGGGTTTATGGACAACCAAGGCCTATGCACAGGGACCTCTCGAATGCAAGCTGATTTTCGCCAAACCAGACGAGAAAGATGTCGTATCGCTCCTCGTTTTTGCGGAAATACGCATTCATTTCGCGTGGATCGCCATATGAATACAGCCACCAGAGGTATTCTTTAATGCGCCCCTGCTTCTGGAGATAGGAATTCCATCGCAAAAGGTCGTTCACATGCAACGTATCGTTTCCAGAGGCTACCCATGCGCGCGTAAATCGATAGCGCAGGTCTACCATCTTTTCTATAGACAACGCCGTGATAACCGAGTCTTTGATGATAAAGGGCTGGGTGGCCTGAGCCACAGTAAACTCAAACGCTGTAGCGAAGTTCATCACGTCTGGACCCCGCTTGTCCGGAACCTCGAGTGTTGCCTCAGTGCAGAAATTAATCGGGTCTAGCGTGTCCCCTATGCGTATGGACAAGTTCCACATATCGAATACCAGCTTCGATATCTCGCGCGTGCGCTGTGTATTACGCTCAAGATTCAAGAATGCTTCGCCGTAGAGAGCGGCCCAGAGTCTGTCGCGAGTTTCAGAATATGATCGCGCTAGCCAATAGTAGTTAGTGGCATAACGGGGCTCTGCTTGCGTGCCCTTGAGCCAATACTGATGAGCTTGAGCACGATTCCTTTCGAGATATGCGCGCTGCCCAAGCTCGAAATGCAGTCTACCCGAATTGGGATGTACCTGCACACCTTCTTCGTACATCTTCCGAGATGCAGCTGTGTCTTCTAAAAAATCATAGCAATTGCCCAGCAGCTGGTATCCTCTGTCGCCTAGCTGCGCGCTCGTGTAGATCGTCTTCAAAATCTCGATAGCCTCTGTGTGCTTCTTTGCCATCACATAGCACACTGCCATTTCGTATTTGTAGGGCGTATAGTTGGGAACAAGATTGATGGCCTCGTTCCACTTTTCGATAGCAGACTCTGGTAAGTTATTGTCCATGAGCTCAACTGCACGTTTAGCCGCTGAGTCTGCCTTTCGGGCAATCTCCAGAGCCACCTGACCACTGGCTTGATGAGCGTAGCAGAGCAGAAGCCCTGCGAGAAGCGATATTTGCAACACGATGTTTTTCATACGGACCGCAAGAATACTACGAACATGACGAATCACCGAAGGCTAATTGTATCGATACTATCAGCACTGATCACGCTAACAGTGCAATCCAGCGCGCAAACCGGCAAGCTCCCGCAAAGTCTACTTTGGCGCGTTACTGCACCAAAAGGGGCTGTGAGTTATGTGTTCGGAACCATTCACGCACCGGATACAAACGTGTTCTACATACGTGATACGGTACTCTCGCTGATAGCCACATCAAAGGTTTACGCCTCGGAGCTCAATCTCGACTCGATGCTGCGTCAGATGATGGATCCATCCCTGCTTGTAATGAAAAACAAAACGCTCTACGACCTCTACGACTCAGCAACCGTAGATACGATCTGTACCAAACTTGGCCAGCTTGCCAAGCCCCTTGCCAGCATATGCCCCCGCATGAAGCCAAGCATCATCGGCATGATGATCATGATGCGAACCATGGAGAAGACCGCTTCTACATCCCTTGATGAGTTTCTCTGGAGCAAGGCACGCAAGCTCAAGATTAAGCGTGTTGGTCTCGAGACCGTAGGCGAGCAACTTGCCACACTAGACGAGCAACCGCCCGAAGCGCTCTTGGAAATAATTCGCGGCACCGACGACAGCATGGAGGAACTCCGCAAGCTTACCCGACTCTACATCGACGAAAACCTAGACTCTCTCGATGCTCTTACGCGCGACACATCCATCATCAAGAAGACCGATCTTAACTCGCTAAACGACAACCGCAACAAACGGTTTGTTCAGCGCATGATGCCCCTCATCAATGAAGGTGAAGCCTTCTTCGCCATCGGCGCTCTCCACCTAGCAGGGCCATCCTCCGTTCTGACGCTCTTGGCCAACAATGGGTGTAGCGTAGAGCCAGTGATGGGAGGGAGGAGACGAAATGTAATGGGAAGGAGTTACTAATTACTAATTACTAATTACGAATTACTGATTACTGACTACTGACTACTGACTACTGATTACTGATTACTGAATGTCATTCCTGCGAAATCGGGAATCCAGAAAACTGCTCGCCCTGGTTTCCCGCTTACGCGGGAAAGACGTTCTCCACTCTCCACTACGTATGCGCGTTTTCTACTCCGACCATTACACCATCGATCTTCCAGAGGGACACCGATTTCCGATGCGGAAGTATCGGATGTTGCGCGAGACGTTGCTCGAGCGTGGGATTGTGCATCAGCATGAGCTGTTTGATCCTGGGGTAGCAACACGGGAGGATGTGCTCCTGGCGCACACACAGCGCTATGTTGACGGTGTGATGACGGGTACCCTAGCACCCATAGAGCAGCGACGCATTGGCTTTCCGTGGTCCGAGTCGCTTGTGACGCGTTCTCTAGCAACTGTTGCTGGATGCATTGCATCAACCTATGCGGCGCTCGAAGACGGCTTCTCGGGTAATCTTGCAGGGGGTACGCATCATGCCTTGAGCGATGCCGGCGAGGGGTTCTGTGTCTTCAACGACATCGCCGTCTCTACGCTGCGCATGATGAGTGAAGGACGCATCAAGCGTGCGGCAGTCATCGATTTGGATGTGCATCAAGGCAACGGTAACAGCGAGATCCTCGGTGGACGTAGCGATGTGTTCATCTTCTCGATGCATGGAGCAAAAAACTACCCATTCCGCAAAGTACCGTCAACACTTGACATCGACCTGCACGACGGCACAGGCGATGAGGAGTTTCTCTCGCTGCTGGAACAGTCTCTCCCCCACATCCTCAACTTCGATCCAGACATCATCTACTACCAGTGTGGCGTAGACCCACTCGAACACGACGCCCTAGGCCGGCTCTCACTCACCTTCGATGGCCTTATCCAGCGCGACGAAATGGTGCTCTCCTTCTGCAAAACCCACGGCATCCCCGTCATGATGGCCCTCGGAGGGGGCTACGCAGATCCCATAGAACACACCGTGAATGCGCAGTGCAATACATATAGGGTAGCGAAGAAGGTCTTCGTGTAAGGGCGAGCCACCCGCTCGCCCGTTCCCTCACCCACGCCAAACGCAGCGCGTGCTGCGTCATCCCGAGCACCGAAGGTGCGAGGGACCTCATGGCATTGTGATAGAAGCGAGCTGCGCTCCAAGCGGGCGAGCCACCGGCTCGCCCTTACGTTAGACCACCAGACACGCCACCGTCGATCCATTGCCGACTGTGCGGAGCTCTGGGACGGCTTCGGCGCAGGCTGGTTGGGCAAGTGGACATCTGGTGCGGAAGCCGCAGCCGGAGGGTTTGTTCAGGGGCGTTGGGATGTCGCCCTCCAAGATGATGCGTTGCTTGTCCGTGCGGGTTGGGTCCGGCTCGGGCACTGCCGTGAGCAGCGCCTTGGAGTATGGGTGCACGGGATCGAAGTAGACGTTGTTGGCGGTGCCGATTTCGACAACGTTGCCCAGGTACATCACGGCAATGCGCTGCGAGATGTGATAGACAACCGAGAGGTCGTGTGCGATAAACAGGTACGACAGACCAAACTCCTGCTGGAGGTCTTCCATCAGGTTGATCACTTGTGCCTGCACCGATACGTCGAGCGCCGATACGGGCTCGTCGCAGATAATCAGTGATGGGTTTGTTGCCAGGGCGCGGGCAATGCCAATACGCTGACGCTGGCCCCCTGAGAATTCATGCGGGTACCGTCCGGCATACTCGGGCTGAAGTCCCACACGCTCGAGAAGCCACAGCACTTTGTTGTTAATCTCGTTCTTCGATAGGTTCGGGCTATGTATCTCAAGGGGCTCGGCAACGATCTGCTTTACAGACAACCGAGCGTTAAGCGATGAGAACGGATCCTGGAAGATCATCTGGATCTTCGAGCGAAACGGCCTCATCGCAGATGGCGATAGGTTCAAGAGATTCGTCTTATTACCCTGCTCATCGATGTAGTTTACTTCCCCGTCGAGCTCAACACCAGGCGCTACGTGACGCAAAATGTTGATGATGGCACGTCCAACAGTGGTCTTACCGCAGCCGGATTCGCCCACCATGCCTAGGGTTTCACCCCTGTTGATGGTAAAGCTTACCCCGTCTACGGCACGCACTTCTGCAACCTTGCGTTGCAGAACACCCCCTGTTACTGGAAAGCGTACCTGCAGGTTTTTAACTTCGAGAAGGGGTGTGCTCATGAGGTTGCCTCCGTGGCCAGCGAGCCGGCAGGCTCGACAAGGTGACATCGAACAAAGTGCGATGGGGCAATCTCACGCAATGGTGGCTCCTCGTTATCGCACTTGTCGATCTTAACTGCACAACGCGTGCAGAATTTGCAGCCCACAGGCAGGTTCATGATGCTTGGTACATTGCCCGGAATAGCCTTGAGCTTCTCGCGTCCTTTGGTTTCCTTGGACGGACGTGGGATCGATGCCAGTAGGCCCTGCGTGTACGGGTGACTCGGATTAGCAAAGAGTTCTTGCACGCTGGCTACTTCCTGAATCTTGCCACCGTACATCACGATCACACGCTGGCACATCTCAGCAACAACCGCTAAGTCGTGCGTTATCAATACAATGGCAGCATCACTTCGCTTGCGCTTGAGCTCAAGCATCAGGTCCAGGATCTGCGCCTGGATGGTTACGTCAAGCGCCGTCGTTGGTTCGTCGGCTATCAAGACAGCTGGGTTACATGCAAGCGCAATAGCGATCATCACGCGCTGGCGCATGCCCCCTGAGAACTGATGCGGATAATCATCCATGCGACGCTCTGCATCGGGAATACCCACAGCCCGCAGCATATCAATGGCCTTAGCATGAGCTTGCTCTTCTGTGCACCTCTCGTGCACCTGTATAACCTCTGCGATCTGCATACCGATTGGAAACACAGGATTCAGCGACGTCATCGGCTCTTGGAAGATCATCGCTATCTCTTTGCCGCGGATCGAGTACATCTCTTCGTAAGGCAGCTTCACAATGTCTTTGCCGCCAAAGAGAATCTCGCCACCCATGATGCGACCCGGCGGATCAGGAATAAGCTTCATCAGAGACAGGGCTGTAACGGACTTACCCGAGCCCGACTCTCCAACGATGCCAAGCACCTCGCCTTTGAAGATGTCAAAGGTTACTCCATCGACAGCCTTGGCCCACGTGCCTTCAATATTGAAGTACGTTTTAAGGTCTTTGACTTCTACGAGTTTTTCCTGTTGCACGTATACGTTCCTGAGCAAGCAATGTATGAGGAGATAACCTTAGCGCAATCGCGAGAATACCTTTGGATCAAATGCTTCGCGAATGCCTTCACCGATAAAGACCACCAGTGTAAGAGTCGTAAACATGGCTCCAAATGGTACTACCACAAGCCAGTACTTTGTGATGTTACTGAGTCCTACACCAATCATCTGACCCCACGATGGAGTTGGAGGGGGCAGACCAAAGCCAAGGTAGTCAAGCGAAACAAGTGCACTAATACCACCCACCACTGCGAATGGGAAGAACGTGATGATCGGAACAAGGGTATTCGGAAGAATGTGCTTGATGATAATCTTTGGCGTGGAGACGCCAATAGATACAGCAGCAGCTACATAGTCGCGTGATCGCTCACGATAGAACTGCGCGCGCATTTGTGTGGCAATGCCTAGCCAAGAAAATATTACCAGAAGAACAGTAAGCAGCGTAAAGGTTGGCTCTACAAAGCTTACGATGATGATAATGAGAAAGAGAAATGGCAAGGCATGCCAGATTTCCATGAAACGCTGCATCAGGATGTCGAGCCACTTGCCAAAATAGCCCATGGCGGCCCCAACAGGAATGCCAATGAGGTACTCTAAGATGGCGATCAGAATGGCAAACGACATTGAAACCTGGAAGCCGTAGGCCATACGCGCGAGCACGTCGCGCCCTACGTCGTCGGTGCCGAAGATGCGGGTGTTGTCATTACCATCAACCTGCAGAGGCTCGATAAACTTCTCGTTGCCCGTTACCGTGATGTCTTCGTTTGGACTGAACGGATAGAGTGGCATGATCACATAGTTTTCACTGCCCTCTTCTTCCCAGCGAAGTTGCAGTTTGCGGTAATCCGCTTCTGACTGCTCACCAATAAGCCCGTATCTCTCCCCTGGGTCAAAACTCGAGGGAGCAAGACCACCTACAAATGGCAGCGAACCAAAGAAATCCCGCGCTGCTGGTGACGTCCACTCGCCCTCGTAGCTAACCAAGAGGGCTTTGTTGTTGATCATCAATGGCAACAGGAACGACAAGAGATACGCGCCCAGCAGGATAACGAGCGAATAATATCCACGGCGCATGCCCTTGAACTTTTTCCAACGACGCTGATTAATGCTCAGAGAGGTAGATGTAGACGTTGCTGCCATAGATTATGAGAATCGAATTCGTGGGTCGACAAGTGCCAACATGAAGTCTGAAATGATTGACCCCACGAGCGTGATGATGATCGAAATAACTGCGAACGCAAAAAACACATTTGAGTCGCGGGAAACGATTGCCTCAAATGAGAGTTTACCAATACCATCAATGTTGAATGCTACCTCGACAAGATAGTTGCCTGCCAAAAAGATCCCGATGATACCACCGATAGATGCTACGAGTGGAATCACGGAGTTGCGCATTGCATGCATCCAGATCACGCGGTTTTCACGGAGCCCCTTGGCATAGGCCGTGCGGACAAAGTCCTGTCCAAGCGTGTCCAGAAGCGAGTTCTTCATCAGCAGCGTGATCGATGCAAAACCGCCCAGCGTGTAGGCAATGGTTGGAAGCACAAAGTACCATGCACGGTCGGCGATCTTCTCGATCAACGTGAGCGTTTCGTAGTCGTTGGACTGAAAGCCCCCTGTTGGGAAGACGGCAAGCACCGAGCCCCCGCCCAAGAGCACTAGCAGCACCGCACCAAGAGCCCAGCCCGGGATCGAGAATGCGATAAACACGATGCTCGATGTAACAACATCAAAGGCACTGCCATGGCGCAGCGCTTTTTGTGTGCCGAGGTAGAAGCAGACCACGTAGGTGATAACAAAGCTTATTAATCCAAACTGCAGCGAAGTTGGTAAGCGCTCAGAGATGAGTTCCGTTACAGGCTTGCGGTAGTGGAACGAGGTGCCAAAGTCTGCCGTAAAGATGCCAGATATTGTCCGCTGATACACCCAAACACTATTGGCCTTTGAGGATGGATCGATATACCAATCAGATAGCTCTTCCGTGGGATTCTCCGCAGAGTACACGGCAAGCTGTCCATCTGATTTCTTCTTTACAATCACACGAAAGCCACCACCAACGTTACGGGGCTCATCAAGCTCTGCAAGGTAGTCGTTCGTTGGACGTGGGTACAAACCAAGCCACATCATGTAGCGCGCCCAGATGGGTTCGTTAACCTGGTAATAGCGCTGAAGGGCTTCGAGCTGACTAGGCGGAATTGACATGTTTTCGGAGCCAATGGCAGAGCCCGCGCCTTCAGAGCCTTGGCCCTTGCGTAGCGCGTTCAGTTGCTGCTCGTAGGGTCCACCCGGTGCAAACTGCACCAGAAAGAACACCACAAACGTTGCCCCAAAGAACGTCGGAATCGCTAGAAGGATTCGTCGAATGATGTATTGCAGCATGTCGTGTAGAGTGTCTTACGTGTCTTACTTGAAGTCGCGCCAGTAACGATATTCCTGCACACCCTTTTCTCCGCCAAGGTCCTTCTTCTCCTTTTTAGCAGCAGCTAGAGCTTCAACCTTTTCTGGATCGCTCCACCATGTAAGGCCGGCCGTTCCATAGGCAAAGCTCAGCTGGGCATAGCGTCCTAGTCCGTATTCCGGCATGCCAAACTTATCCCATACACCAAGTCGGATACCCTTTGGATTCCACCAATAGCTCTTCATGTACTCGTTATAGGTAATCGCATCAATCTCTTTGATGATGCTGATTTGATCTGCAACGGTAAACGTTGAGTCGTAGACGTCAAGAAGCTGGTCTACGCGAGCATTCTTGAAGCCTTGAATGTTGTTGTTGTCGTTTTTGTTGGCAAGCGTACTCTTGAGCGACGTTTCTGGGTTTGGCGTAAGCAGACCCGAGTACCCGTAGGAGAAGATCTGGAAGTTGCGCTCGTCTACGTTCTTGATAATCGCATTCCAGTCCATGTGCTTCAGACGCAAATCAATGCCAATCTTCTTGAGCTCCTGCTGGTATGGTGTAAGCCAGCGCTCGGAGTCCTTGGTGATTGCCATTTCAAGTACAAAGGGCTTGCCGTCTTTCACGAGCAGACCCTGCGCGTTGCGCGTGCTCCAGCCAGCTTCGGCAAGTAGCTGCGCAGCTGCAGCCGGATCGAACTTCATCTTCGGGTTGTTCGGGTTGGCGTATGGCGTGTTTGGATAGTCTGTGTCAAACGTCTCGTACTCATTATAGAGCAGCTTCTCTACCACAGTTTCGCGTGGGTAGAGCAGCATAAATGCCTTGCGCACACGAATGTCGTTGAATGGGGCTTTGCGCATGTTAAAGGTGATACCCTGCGTACCCATCGGACCATTGGTGTAGAAACGGTAACGGCGCACCCAACCGTTCTTGATAGCATCGTAGTCCACATCATTTACCCACCATTCGGTTGTGAGCATGTTGTGGCGGAAGAGATCGATTTCACCAGCCTTGAACTTCTCATACATCAGTCGTGGGTTACTCTTTACAACCACGTAATTCACGTAATCGAAGTTCGCTGTGTATTTCGATGTTGGATAGTCTTTAGCCCAGTAATCTGGACGGCGGGTGAGCTTCCAGCCCTGACCAGCCTTGATGTCTTTTTCGTTCAAGTAGTAGGGTCCAGAACCAGCAGGCATGTTGAAGTTATACTTCTCGAGGAATTCTTTACCTGTGAGGTTACTGATGTCGTGCGCTGGGTAGATCACCATCGATGTGCCAAAGTAGAGCAGGTTGCGGAAGTTCACCGTCTTCGATGTAACCTGTACGATGTACTTCGAGAGTGCTACAGGTTCTTCGAATTTCTGGTACACAAGGTTTGCTGCTGGTTCGAGGATGCCTTCGTCTACCATCAGCTTCCAGGACGCAACGACATCTGCCGCTACAACCGGCTTGCCATCAGACCAACGTGCGTTGGGATCAATCCGGAAGGCAAATGTCTTTTTGTCTGCAGAAACTTTCCAGTGCGTAGCAAGCGAAGGCATATACTCGCGAGTAACCGGGTGAGATCCCAGCAGGGTTTCATAGATATAGCCTTTTATCTCGGTATTGACTACGAGCGACGAGTTTTGTCCTTCCGGACGAAACGTTGTCGGGAACGTCATTTCACCAATAGTGATTTGTCCGCCCTTAACAGCGCGTTCATCACCGAAGTACTTCATCTCTTCGGGCTTCACTACATAGGTACTGTAGCCAAGCTGCTCGGCAACCTTCTCAAACCCATCGCCACCGAGGGTGTCTGGTACGCTCTTATCTGCCCCTGGGGGGGTGTCGTACTTCTTCCAGGTGTTCTTGATGTCACTCGACGTGGTTGATGCCGAACGACGTCCACATCCCGTTACAAGCGACAATGAAACAAGTGCGATAACTGTTACGCTGAGTGCTGCCCAACGTGATCGAACAACTGTGTACATAGGTACCTTTACAAACAAGTAGTTGACGAGGTTGTCGTAGACGGCAAATATACACCCAGAGGTAAAGCACAGCCAATACTTGCAGGCGGGTGTGGAAACTGCGAATTTGCGGTCATGAAAACCATCCTCCCCGGCGAACTCTCCCATAGGGATCGTCACCAGTTGCTTCTTAGCGGCGTCTCGCCTCGCCCCATTGCTTTTATTGGCTCGCAGGATGCCGGTGGCGTCTGTAATCTTAGTCCCTATTCGTTTTTCAATGCGTTTGCCTCTAACCCGCCTATCGTTGCTATTGGAAGACAGGGCAGGCAAAGGACACGTGGCTGAACATCCTCGACACAAAAGAATGCACCATCAGCGCTGTGTCGCACGAGATGGTACACAAGATGAATCTGACGGCCGGAGCGTATCCACCTGATGTTGATGAGTTTGATATTGCCGGGTTCACCAAGCGTCCGTCGGTGATTGTGGCCCCACCAAGCGTTGCCGAATCGCCCTATTCTATGGAATGCAAGCTTATGGAGAGCATCGAGCTGCGCAGAGACATCGGTGGAAACGGCAACATCATGCTGCTCGAGGTGGTCGCATTCCATGTGGCAGATAGCGTGATGGTTGATGGCAAGGTAGACCCACTGCGCATGGATCTCGTTGGACGCATGGGTTACAACTACTACACGCGCACTCGCGATACATTTCAGGCTGCTCAGCCCCTCCATGCCTGCATTGGCATTGATGCCCTACCCGAACATATTCGAACAAGCCCCATACTCACAGGCAACGAGCTTGCGCAACTTGCCTATGTGTCGGTTCTGCCCGTGCTCGATGGCACATTCCCTGAGTTCGACAGCGCGTATCGCGCAGACAGCTTCGAAATTGAGCTAGCTGCTGGCAACCCCGAAGGGGCTCTGTTTGTGCTCCTCAATTCCCCATCACGTCACGACCGCATTTCCCTACATCGCGTAGCTCAAGTTCTCATTGGCCAGGGCCGCATCAACGAGGCTTGGCAGGTGTTGCTAGCAGAATGATGCGGCTATAACAACCGTCGCCCAAACGTAAGCGAAGCTTATTTGCAATACGCATAGTGTGAGGTCCCTCGTCGCTTCGCCTTGGGATGACGATGAGATATGGCCTCCCGAAAACAACAACTGATTGCAATGTTCGGTCCTCGCGGATACCGAGAACTCATGGACGTTCTCAAGGAAATGCGAGAAGTGCGCAAAGGCAAGTGTGAACTTGTTTCAATCGAGCTCGAGAAGGGTAAGACCCTTTGCGATGAGAAGTGACGCGAGATCGCAGCACTGTTTAATAGCGGTGCTCGCGACCACGTTAATCGGATTAGGCGACCACGGCAACTGTATTGGGCGACCACGTAGGGTAGCCCCTACCGGCGGGCATCAGCCCGGCCAGAAATAACTACAGGTTAGATTAACTGTGCGTCTCGTCGTTCATACCGATTGTAGATCAACAGGATGCACAGTCCGAATAGCACAGCCGTAACCACAAGAATGTTATTCATCAATCCATCTACGTTGAAGGATAGCCGGATCAATATTGTTGAGATCACAAAACCCGAGTTGCGCATGACAACATGAAACTTGTCGGTATGGTAAAAGGACACCAGCAGAAGTACGACGTCGATGATGACAAGCAAAGTGAAGAACTGCTTGAAGAAAATCCCATTGATGTCCTGAAATGAGGCTGTTGCTGATGCTGCATCGGTAAAGATGCCCAGAAGCCATGTTACAAATGAGTACAGTGCCATCATGAAAACGATCGGAACAAGACCTGATGCAATGATATTTTTGATGCGGGTATAGGTCTTTGTGCCGACACCAAGTTCAGTCCTATCAGCCTTCGGACCGAAACGCATTCTGCTGTGGGTTGAGAATATGTAGATCAGGAAAAACAGCAGAAGGGTCGAGGCAATGTCATAGGTGAACTGAAGATCGTACTTGACCGAAAACCACTCAGGCGAAATATTGAGGTTTGCAAGGTCCTTAAAAAGACGCCGCATTATGATCAGCAGAATAATCTCGTACTGTTTGTTGATATACGTACTTAGTGACTGCGGTAGATAGTAAATAAGTAGGTAGACCTCGTAGACAAGAATGAACGAGAACGGCGTATAGAGAGCCGAAACCGGATTACTCAGCAGCGTCACCGGCAAATCGGTTGCCACGACCCCTGAAGAAACAAGCAGAATCGCTGCCAGGTGCACGAGGAAGCTGACAATCGCAACGGAAAGAATCACGCGCTCGATACGCTCGCGTCTATCCCGCGAGAACATGTCAGGAAGGTGTCCGAATAGATCGTGTTTCACATGAATACTCCAAAAAAAATGAAGTCCGGCAGCACTGCACGTGGGCACAAATACGCCACTTGACTACTGCAGCAGTTTGTTCGCCTGACGAATATAGGGACGAGGGGGTTCGTACGGCTCCCAAGTCACATGCACCCTATCCGAGCTTCGCACAACTCCTCATTGGCCAGGTCACATTCGCAAGTTTTACTTCATTGGGATTTGATGAACCCAATCCCTCCTTGATCATTTCACTCCAAGATCTGAATAACACGGTGACTAGTTGAAGTTGAACTACTTCTCCACGAAATTGACTGAAGTCGATACCCTCTTTGATACTTTCGATTTCCTTTGTCAATCTTGACTCAAGTGTTGGAGTATCCTTCTTGGTATCCTCATTCTTGACTACCGAAGTATCAGAACTTTTTGTTGATTCCGTGTTGTTGTCCCCGGTGTTTCCCTTAGGTAATACGGCAACAACACATTTGATAACAGCTATACCTGACAAGAGTTCGTCGCGGTGTGCCTTCCCCCCTTACCGCAACCTACTCCTCAGAAATCGTTCTGTCTCTTTGTCCATGAAGTAGACGTAGCACCCCTTCATCCCTCGGGTGAGAAGAACACGGTAGAGGTTCTGTGCAAATGCCAGATAGTCCTTGGAACGCTTGACCATTGTATCCTTGGAATGCTCAGGGTTGGCTATCCATTTCCCTTCGTCAGGACTGTAGGTAAAATCAAGACCGAAGATCACGCCGGCATAGTCGAACTCAAATCCCTGAGCCGTGTAGATGCAACCCACCTGATCAATGCCTCCCTGATGATACGCCCACAATGAGGACTTTGGAATGCCCGCAGCGAGCTTACCCGCATCAGGCTTTGCGTTCCACGGACGCTGCCAGTCACCGACAACCACATCGTTGACAAGTGTTCCGTCTGAATTGGGCTGCGACCATGGCCAGCAGAAGCCTGCCATCATGCGTGCTGTCCTCCCCTGCTCCGCGTGCGAGCGGATGTGGTCCTCAACCTCTTGCGGACTACTGCAGATCTTGAACTCGAAGCTATCTGACTTCTCAAGCAGGGGCACGGCTGTCTCCATGATGCCAAGAGTGTCGTTCACCCAATCAACATAGGCCTCAGATCCGCCACATCGGAACTGTGTTGTCAGCTCATACTCGTGGATATCAACGTCAGGACGGTTAGCGAGATGATTCTTGACGTAACCGATTGACCCGATCTCTCCGGGACGCACTGACTGCAGATCATCGATGAACAAGACGAGCACTCTCG
>Ga0194120_10000827_pt1 | contig 58124 bp, 68 predicted proteins | sample TA2MahCa65mmetaG_FD_148642 | JGI IMG/M metagenome (GOLD analysis project Ga0194120, IMG submission 148642) | Freshwater microbial communities from Lake Tanganyika, Tanzania - TA2015019 Mahale Deep Cast 65m | ecosystem: Environmental > Aquatic > Freshwater > Lake | place: Tanzania: Lake... | reverse complement strand
GTAGTGAATTATTTTTTAACCAAAATTATTCTGGCATTCCACAAAAAACATCCGAATGTCCGGATAAGAATCCTTGATGACAACGCGGAGGGCGTCCTGCGGCTTGTCGCCGAGGGCACGGCCGATTTTGGCCTGAACTTCATCGGAGTTCAGCAGCCAGATCTTGAATTTGCTCCTCTGCTAGAGGAGGAGTTTGTGGTGGCCTGCCGGCGTGATCATCCGCTGGCCGGGCGACAAAAAATTCGATGGTCGGAGTTGTCGGGCCATACCTATATCTCTGTGGGCAAGAATTCCGGTAATCGCCTCATCCTGGATCAGGCCATTGCGGGCAGTCGGCAGCTGCCCGAGAGCATGTTTGAGACGCAGCATGTCACCACAATGCTCGGACTGGTCGAAGCGGGAATTGGGATTGCGGTCGTGCCCTCGATCGCCGCTCCCAAAAAGCAACACCCCCTGGTGGTGAGTGTTGCGCTTCATGATCCAGTGATTCGCAGAAAAATCGGTCTGATCAAGAAAAAAGGCCGAATCCTACAGCCGGCTGCCCAGCGCTTTTATGACCTCTGCCTTTAAGTTGATCCCGCCGAACTCAACGCCTATGATGCGCAAGTGATTCGCCATCCGCAGCCCATCAGCCCCCGTTTCATAAAAAACTTTTCGAGGAGAACGCGAGTGATCATTTCAAAAAGAGATTTCGTTAAATTCAGTGCCGCAGCAGCGGCAACTGCCTCACTGCCCGCCTGGGCGCAGGCCAAGCCCTTATTTGAAAGCATCAATATGTTTGTGCCCGCTGCCCCGGGCGGCGGCTGGGACAGCACGGCGAGGGCCATTGAGCGGGCCGCAAAGGCCGGTGGCTTGGTGGGCAACATGCAGTTTGAAAATGTTGGCGGCGCCGGCGGCATGGTGGGCCTGCCTCGATTCGTGAATCAACGCAAAGGTCAAGGCAATAGCCTGATGATCGGCGGATCGGTAATGGTTGGAGCGGCCATCGCCAATAAGAGCCCCATCACGATGCGCGACGTGACGCCGATTGCGCGTCTGACCGAGGAGGCTGGCGTGATCGTTGTGCCGTCCTCCGGAAAAATCAAAACCTGGAATGAATTGATCGCCGCGCTAAAAGCAAACCCAAAAGCGGTCTCCGTTGCAGGGGGCAGCGCCGGAGGCACTGACCACCTGATACTCGGCTTGATGATCAAGGCGCTTGGCCGTAACCCCAAAGAGGGTGCTTATGTCGCATTTGCAGGCGGTGGGCCCGCCAATGCGGCCATCATTGGCGGCCAAGTCACCGCAGGTATCTCAGGTTATTCGGAGTTTGAAGAGCAAATCAAGGCTGGCCGCATGATTCCCCTGGCGACCTCAGGCAGAACACGAATTCCTGGGGTGAATGTACCGACCATGACAGAGCTGGGCCTCAATGTGGTGCTCGCCAACTGGCGGGGTGTATTTGCGCCTCCCGGAATTAATGAATCCCAGCGCAATGCGCTCATCGATCTGATGACCCGAACCGTGGCCACCAGTGCATGGAAAAACGAGCTTGTGACTCGAAAGTGGTCTGACGCTTTCTTGACTGAGCAGCCTTTTCTTCGTGAAGTGAATTGGGATATTGAACGCACGACCGCCGTCATGAAAGATCTCGGCCTCGCATGACGCCAATCCGAGTCAGCCTGCTGCTGGGATTGGTATGCCTGGTAGCTGGCTGGCAGGTCATCCAGATTCCCGAGTCCGCAATTGAAATGGCGGTCGGCCCCGCTTTGATGCCGGCCCTGATTGTGGGCGGCCTGTCGCTGGTGAGCCTGCTTTACGGCATTGGTGCCTACCGGGGCCTGCAGGCCGATGATGCCGCCGATCCGGAGCAGGCCGCCCTCTCCGGTAGCACAACGCGGTTTTTGTTTCTATTGGGTGCGGGCGCAATTTTTATTGGGCTAGTTGGTCTCGTGGGCTTTGTTCCCAGCGCAACGCTCTGCGGAGTCTGTATCGCCCGGGCCTTTGATGCGCCGATCAATTTGAAGTCTTTTTTGATTTGCGGAGCCATCGTGATTTTCTTCTGGTTTCTGTTTTCAAAAATTCTCGGCATTGGTCTCGGCCCGGCGCTCACTCTGATCTAGTCCCACCATGGAAGCCTTTGAAGCGCTGCTTGCCGGATTTGCTTCGGCCCTAACGCCCACCACTCTGATGTGGGGATTTATTGGATGTTTTGTGGGCACCATGGTGGGGGTCCTGCCGGGCCTCGGACCTGCCCTGACCATCGCGCTGCTGCTGCCGCTGACCTACCACGTGCCCGCCACCAGCATGTTTGTGATGTTTGCCGGAATTTATTATGGCGCCGCGTATGGCGGATCCACGACTTCGATTCTGCTGAATACTCCGGGTGAGACCTCATCGGTCGTGACGGCGCTTGAGGGCAACAAAATGGCGCGAAGTGGGCGCGCGGGCCAGGCCCTCGCCACTGCAGCCATCGGCAGCTTTGTCGCGGGCACAATTGCCATCTTGGCCCTGACGTTTATTGCCCCCTGGGTGGTCGAAGTCGCGCTTGCTTTTGGTCCTGCCGAATATTTCAGCCTGATGGTGCTCTCATTGGTGGCTGTCTCTTCGGTGCTGGGTAACTCGTTGCTTCGCGGCTTGGTATCGCTCGGGCTCGGGCTCCTGATTGGCATGGTCGGCATTGATCTTCAGACTGGGCAGATGCGATTCACATTCGGCCAGCCCCAGCTGCTGGATGGTATTGAGATCACGGTGGCAGCCGTTGGGCTTTTTGCAGTGGGTGAAGCGCTTTATCTCGCCTGGCAGGGCCGCAGTAGTCAGCCGGGAAGCCTGACGAAACTCTCGGGCAGTTTATGGATGAGTACACAAGACTGGGCCCGATCGTGGAAGGCCTGGATTCGTGGGGCACTTTTTGGTTTTCCAATTGGTGCTATGCCCGCCGGAGGAGCCGAGGTTCCCACGCTGCTGTCGTATTACACGGAGAAAAAACTCTCCAAGCATCCCGAAGAATTTGGCCACGGTGCCATTGAGGGTGTGGCAGGCCCAGAGGCGGCCAACAATGCCTCGGCTGCCGGAGTGCTGATGCCATTGCTCACACTGGGAATCCCAACATCGGCAACCGCTGCGGTCATGCTGTCGGCCTTTGAGAGTTACGGCATTCAGACTGGACCGCAACTGTTCTCCACCAACAGCGGCCTTGTGTGGACCCTGATCGCGAGCCTGTATATCGGCAACTTCATTTTGCTCGTGCTCAATCTGCCGCTGGTGGGGCTCTGGGTGAAATTACTCAGGATCCCTCCTCCATGGCTGTATGCCGGAATCATTGTCGTATCGATCATTGGCGTCTACGGAGCCGGCCAGTCATTATTCAATGTCGGGCTTTTGTTTGTTTTTGGCCTGGCTGGCTACATCATGCGTCGGTTCGACTTTCCTGCTGCACCGGTTTTAGTTGGTCTTATTCTGTCGCCGCTTGCAGAGCAGTCCATGCGGCAGGCGCTCACCATCAGCCAGGGCCAGTGGAGCACTTTTATCACGCGGCCGATATCGGCCACTCTGCTGGCCATCGCAGTCATGCTGTTGCTGGCACAGCCTCTCTATCAGCGCTGGAAAAACCGGCAGGCCCCAATAGGACCCGAGGATGGCAGCCCAACAGCCTGAGGTCTTGATCAGCGAAGTTGCGCCTCGGGATGGCCTGCAGTCGATTCAATCGATCATGACAACGGCACAGAAATGCCAGTGGATTGATGCCCTCGTGCAGGCAGGCCTAAAAGAAATCGAGGTAGGGTCTTTCGTTTCGGAAAAACTGCTGCCGCAGATGGCCGATACCGGCGCCGTAGTGGCCCACAGTCGACAGCATTCAGGCGTCTGTGTGCTTGCACTTGTGCCCAATCTCAGAGGCGCCCAAGCCGCATTGGCCGCAGGAGCCCACAAGCTATCAATACCCATCTCAGCAAGTGAGGCACACTGCCTGGCCAATGTGCGCAAAAGCATTGCGGACATGCTGGATGAGCTGGCTCGAATTATCCAGGCCGTTGAACAATACAATGCGACGTCTGCCCAGCCGCCAGTTGCCGTTGAGGTCGGTATTTCAACCGCATTTGGCTGCACACTCCAGGGCAGCGTATCCGAGCGCGCTGTGCTGACACTGGCCTCCAGGTGTGCGGCCATCGGGGCTCAAGAGGTGGGGCTATCGGACACCACCGGGATGGCCAATCCGGCACAAGTCAAACGGCTATTTACCCAGCTGCATCATGATCTGGGCGATCGCGCGGGGGCTGCCCATCTTCACAACACACGTGGCCTGGGCCTGGCGAATGCGCTTGCCGCCTATGAAGCAGGCGTTCGAACATTTGACAGTTCACAAGGTGGCATCGGGGGCTGCCCCTACGCGCCCGGGGCCTCGGGCAACATCGTGACGGAAGACCTGGTTTTTATGTTCGAAGCCATGGGCATCTCGACCGGTATTGGCTACGAGCAGCTGCTCAAAGCCCGGGCCCTTCTGGAGGAATTTCTTCCCAATGAGCCGCTCTATGGCATGACGCCCGCAGCGGGATTGCCCAAAGGTTTCCAATGGCCAGCAACGCCATCCCAATGAATCGCGCGCTGCCCTATACGGGCATTCGGGTGTTGGAGTTCTCGCACATGGTGATGGGCCCGACTTGCGGGCTAGTGCTTGGCGATCTTGGTGCAGAGGTCATCAAGATTGAGCCGCCGGAAGGCGATCAAACACGCCGACTTCTGGGTTCGGGTGCCGGATTTTATCCACTGTTTAATCGCAATAAAAAGAGCATCGCGCTTGATCTGAAAACCGATGCAGGCCGTGAGGCCGTAATGCGCCTGATCGCAACCGCCGATGTCATCAGCGAGAACTTCAAAGCCGGAACGATGGAAAAGCTCGGCCTCGGTGAGGCTGAGCTTCGGCGTCGATATCCACGCCTCATTTATGTCAGCCACAAGGGATTTCTTCCCGGACCGTATGCAGACCGGACCGCACTTGATGAGGTGGTTCAGATGATGGGCGGGCTCGCCTATATGACGGGCAGGCCAGGCGATCCTTTGCGTGCAGGATCATCCGTCAACGACATCATGGGCGGTCTTTTTGGAGCAATCGGGGTGATGTCGGCCCTGGCCGAACGAGAAAAAACTGGAGTCGGAAAAGCCGTCCAGAGCAGTCTTTTTGAGAATAATATTTTTTTAGTTGCCCAGCACATGATGCAGTATTTGGTGACCGGAAAACCCGCCGACCCGATGCCTGCCCGTATCTCTGCCTGGGGCATTTATGACATCTTTCCCACCCAAGATGGTGATCAGATTTTTCTTGGTGTGGTGAGCGATACGCAGTGGGAAATTTTTTGCAAGACTTTTCGGCTCGATGATCTCTGGACCGACACACGACTGTCGACCAATAATGGCCGTGTCACTTCACGCGACTGGCTCATCCCGCAGCTTCGGGAGCGTCTCGGCGTCTTGAGCGCCGCAGAATTGGCCCGCCGGTTTGAGCAGGCAGGCCTGCCGTTTGCGCCAATTACAGCACCGCACGAACTGCTTGAGGATCCACATCTCATCGCCTCAGGCGGGCTGGTGCCAATGCGTCTGCCCGATGGCGAGCGGGCCGGACAATTGGTTCCGACCGCGCTGCTGCCGCTGATGCTGAATTCTGAACGGCTGCCCGTACGAATGGACCCGCCCACCCTCGGTCAGCACAATCAAGAACTCTTACAAGAAATCGGTTATTCAGCATCTGAGATTCAACAATTGAGTTCCCCCACGGCCGGTCCCGGCCAGAAGCAGGGGCATTAATTCAATGCGAATTCAAATCCTACTGGCGATGGCCGCAGTGGTGTTGGTGTTGCAAGGCTGTGCTGGCCGGAACTACGGCGACAGTCTTTTTCACTTAAAGCATGCCGCCGGTGGTAAAGATGTCATGTGGATTCCCACCAAAACAGAAATGGCGCACGAGATGCTGGCTCTGGCCGGAGTGGGACCACAAGATATCGTGATTGATCTGGGATCAGGGGATGGCGTGATTCCAATCGAAGCGGCGAAGAAATTCGGTGTTCGGGCCAGAGGAATCGAGTACAACTCGGATCTGGTCGCCCTGTCACAGCGCAATGCGCAGCGGGCCAATGTCAGTCATCTGGTGAGTTTTCGCCAAGGCGATATTTTTGTAGAAAATTTCTCTGATGCGACGGTGCTGACACTCTACTTGGGCGAGGCGCTCAACAATCGTCTGCGGCCCACTTTGCTCCAGATGCGGCCCGGCACGCGGATCGTCTCCAACACTTTTCGCATCGATGCCTGGGCCCCAGACCGTGAGCTTCGGCTCACCAGCGGAGAGAATGCCTATCTCTGGATTGTTCCTGGCCGGCTCGAGGGCGAGTGGGACCTAAACGGAGTCCCGGGCGCGAGCAGCGCTCGAATGCGGATTCGTCAAGGAACGCAGTTTTTTGACGGTGCATTGGATCTGGGTGCCCGGCGGCTGACAATGATTGAAGATGGACGTTTTAACGGAAGCCAATTTCAATTCCGCTTCAAAGATTCGCAGCATCGACTGCAGACGGTAACGGGAACAGTCGACGGATCCACGCTGACTGCGACGCTGGCAGACGATCCGAAAGCAACAATACTCGGTCAGCGGCGGCCCAGGCCCTAGTACAGCCCCGACGGGTATCGCCTAGGGTTCGATACCAAACAGCGTTAATGCCATGGCCTGGGCGCGCACCGTCAGCAGCCGAGCATATTCAGGGCCCGTGGCCCAGCGCTCGGCATCCTCGCGGCAGGGAAACGACAGTTCCACAAAGGCATCAAAGTCCCCGATGCCCAGTTCATTCCACGGCATGAGACTTTTCTTGCCACGAAATTCAACTGTGCCTCGGTAGCGCTCTACTGTCTCTGCGACCTGACCTCGATAGGTTTCAAAGGCTGAGGCATCTAAGATTTTGATAAGTCCGATGACTTTGATCACGATCTTTTTTCTCCTTTGGTCACGGCCCTGCGACGACCGACCGACTCTGCCAGCAACTCTAACAACGGCTGTGTCTGAGCAAAACTAATACAAGGGTCGGTAATGGAGACGCCCCGACGAAGTGCCTGCCCGGGCGACAACTCCTGGCGGCCCTCCTGCAGGTGACTCTCCATCATCAGGCCGATGATTCGGCGGTCCCCTTGCGCAATCTGTTCGGCAACCTCAGTGGTGACCTGAATTTGACGCTGATGCTGTTTGCTGCTGTTGGCGTGCGAAACATCAATCATGATGGCGGGGCTCAAGCCGGCGGCAAGGAGCAGCTCTGCCGCACTCTGGACCGAGGCAGGGTCGTAATTGGGCGACTTTCCGCCACGCAAAATGATGTGGCAGTCCCGATTTCCCAGTGTCTCAAAAATCGCGCTCTGGCCTGACTTTGTCATTCCAATAAATGCATGCTTTGCGCGGGCCATCGTTGATGGCCAGCGACCCATCGAGATGGGGGTCGTTGATGTAGCCTTTCCAGCCGACGGTCGTACGGGGTTTTTCGAAATAAACACGCATGACGATGAGGAGATCGCGGGACAGCTGGCTCGCCTGCGTTGCCAGTAGACGGGCGTATTCGATCGCCTCATCGTGATGATGAATGGAGCATGGGCCCACCACCACCGCCAGACGATCATCCTGGCCAGATAAAATACGAATAAAGTCCTGACGACTTCGGGCGACTAAAGCAGTGGCCACGCCGGAAATTGGCCACTTCTCCAACAGGGTTTGTGGACAAATTAACGGCTTTACGGCTCCAATGCGAAGATCATCAAGAGAATTCACGATCGGGATGGTAATCGAAGAGGGCTCACTATGAATTTAAGAATTCCATCATTGTTGCTGGCTATCCTGGTGGGGGGCTGCTCGACTTACGGGCCAAGCCAACAGACGATCGGCCAAGATCGAAACGCGCTGATAGCGCAGCTTGGGCCGCCAACGGCAGAGACACCGCAGGGGCAAGAGACTCGACTGGAGTATGCGCGGGGTCCCTATGGCCGTCATACCTATTTCATCACCCTCGACCGCGAGGGAAGAGTCAAACAATGGGAGCAGGTGCTGCATCCCGCGCAGTTCCAGAAAATTGTTCCCGGGATGATGAAGGCGGATGTGCTCAACATCATCGGGCAGTCTTTTGAAGTCAGCCCGCTGGGCCGCAATCGCGGCGAAATCTGGTCTTATCGCTACGAAACACCCTTGTGTGTTTGGTTTCAGATTGAATTCAGCCAAGAGGGAATCATTCGGTCCGCAGGCGACGGAATACCTCCCGAATGTCTCGGGCGGCGTTGGTCCGAGGGACTTTGACAGATGACAAACCACAAGACTGTGGTCTAGACTTTTGACCATGAATCTTCGACTTTTGATGCTCCTGGCGGCCGTGCCGGCCACTGCCCTCGCGCAGGCAGGTGAGGCAACCTACAAGGCAGTCTGTGCGGCGTGCCACACCGCTGGTGTGGCCAATGCGCCCAAAATTGGGGATGCCAAGAAATGGGGGCCACTGATTCGCGAAGGGCAGGCCGTGCTGACCGCCCATGGCTATGTCGGTATTCGGGGTATGCCCGCAAAAGGGGGTAAGCCTGATCTCAGCATCGAGGACTTCGCTGATGCAGTCGTTTATATGGTCAACAACTCGGGTGGAAAATGGTCGTCGCCGGACCCCAAAACTCTGGCTGCGATTCGGACCGAAATCGATAAACGCGAGAAGGCGATCGCGGCAAAGGCCCGCAAATAAAAGCGCGTTACACATGGATTCACTGCACCCCGTTTATATTCTGATTGGCAGCATGGTCGGAATCAGCGTACTGGTGCTGATTGGTCTAAAGATCTACATGAATCGGGCCATGCGCAATCAAGAGCAGGAACACAACGGAGATATGCCTTGATCGCGACAGTCAGCCCCACGTCAACACTCCCCAGGCTTTCGAATACCGCGGCATTTGGGTTTCTCGCTCGCGGCTTTCACGATATGAAGGCGAGTGGGTTTAAAGGCTCCATCTATGGGATGATTTTTGCGGTGATGGGCTATGCCATCCAGATCGTCTATGAAAATCTTTGGCAGATGACCATGGGGCTGACGGCCGGATTTTTTCTGATCGGGCCTTTTCTTTGCTGCGGCATTTACGATCTGTCACGCCAGCTTGAGCGTGGTTATCAACCCAACTTCTCCGCAAGCACACTCTCTTGGGCCCGCAACTGGAAGGCGATTGCGTTTTTCGCGGCGATTCTGACTTTTTTTATGATTGTCTGGGCCCGCGTGTCGGTCGTGCTCTTTGCGCTTTTTGGTAGCCACAGCTACCCTGATCTGCACGATATGTTTGCGAAAATTTTATCGGCTGAAAACCTTGAATTTTTAATGGTCTGGGTGGGGGCGGGTGCCATCTTTGCAGCCCTTGTTTTTGCGATCTCGGTGGTTTCGGTGCCGATGATGTTAGACCGTGGCTCCGACACGATGGAGTCTATCGTTGCCAGTGCGCAGGCGCTGTGGAATAACGGGCCGGCGATGCTGCTTTGGGCCCTCTGTATTGTGGTGTTAATTGGCGTAAGCCTTGCGGTCTTTTTGCCGCTTTTACTGATCACTGCACCTCTGGTGGGCCATGGCACATGGCATGCCTACAAATCGCTGGTCGTGACCCGTTAGGCGGCGCTCTTCGTTTGGCTTAATCCGTCGACCCGCTTCTCTAATCGGTCAAGCGCATCGCGAAAATTTCGAAGCATCTGATCATGCTCCGCAATCTGCTGGCGGCTCACTAACACGCCCGCCTCATGGACTGCGAACTCGGCGGCCTGCCGCGCAAGCTGGCCTGCAGGCGACTGATTCCAAAAATACTCCCAGGGACTGAGTCGATCCTTCATCAGCTTTACCAGTGGCGCGAGACGCTCTACCACCATGGCATCGCCCTCAATGCGTGGGCCGCGAGAAATCTCAGCACTAAATCGTAAGGTCACGTCGGGATCACGGCGCGAGCTTTCCGCCCCCGCCGAATTCGCCTGCATCGCTTGATGACGAAGTCCAATTTCTCTCAGTAGGCCATCCGCCTCGATTTCCCAATCGAGGCTGCCGACAACCGGAAGAACAACCTGTAAACGCTTGCCGGATAAGCCCTTTAAAGCAAGATGCAGGGGCTCATCCTTCGCGATGGCCCAGTTCAGGGCGCTTAAAACATCAATGGCCAAGCTGGGCGATTCCCGCCAGCATCCAGCCGGTGTCCCCACCCTTTGCACGGTGCAGGGTCCAGACCTCATCAAAGTCGGATGCAGCCGCATCAGCCGCCTCACGGATTAGACCGCTGAATCGAATCCGAACTTCATCAACAGGTTTACCGAAGTCATCCTGGCCGTCTTGCATACCAAGCCATTCCGCCTGAAGACTCACGACCTGGGTCACATTGGCCGCGCCCTTGCGGTCCGCAATCTGATGTGAGAGCTCGCGGGTCATCTCGGGCGTGCAGAATTCGGACAAGGCATGGATGTTTCCAGAATCCCAAATGCTCTGGAGCCGTGTGAACTGCTCGCGGGCGACTTTGAGAAACTGATCGACCTCTTCGGCGCTGATGTTTGCGTCTGAGGTGACGGGCTCTTCGATCGCTGCAGGCTGAGCGGCCGGCATGCTGCCTGCGCCGCCTGCGGATTGCGGCGCCCAGCCTTGCTGGCTTGGAGATCCTTGTGTACCCGAGCCCGATGCACCGTAGCCGGCGCGGGCCATGGCGGGCTCACCAAACGATCCTGCCTGCGCGGTGCGACGACGCAGCGAAATCCAACGAAAGAGTGCAAACGCCAGCACTACCGCCAGCACGACCAGCATCAGGCTCATGAGCTCTTCACCAAAACCCAAATACGAAGCCAATGCTGCTAGGCCAAGGCCTGCGGCAATGCCGGCGATCGGTCCGAGCCAGCTATTTTTGGCTGGCTGCTGAGCGGCGGGCGCGGGCGAAGCTGGCTTAGCGGCTTGCTGGCCCTGCGGGGCTGCCTGAGGCGCTGGGGCTGCGGGCTTAGCAGGCACCGCCTGTGGTTTCGCGGATGGCGAGGGCGCAACACGTCCGACGTTGCCGCCGCTGCCCAAGCGCTTGGCCTGGGCCTCAACGATCGGCGCAGTCAACACAGCCACACAGGTCACGAGAGCGAGAAACTTTGTCTTATTCACGGAATTGCACTCCTATCGAAACATCAATCAAATTTTTTACAAACGGCTTTTAAAGCTTTACGGCCTGATGCAGGGCTACGACTCCGGCTGACATTGTGTGATAACGCACGATGTCAAAGCCCGCACTACTGAGCATCTCGGCGAGTTCTTTCGGGCCGGGATGCATGCGAATCGACTCTGCCAGATAGCGGTAGCTTGCCTCATCCCGGGCAATTTTTTGACCTAGCCAGGGTAAGACCTTAAACGAATACAGATCATAGATTTTTTCTAAAGGCGCTGCTACTTTGGAAAACTCTAAGACAACACATTTGCCGCCAGGTTTCAGCACCCGCGCCATCTCTTTTAAGGCGGCCTGCTTATCGGTCATGTTGCGCAGCCCAAAGGCGACCGTCACCAAATCAAAACTCGCATCAGGAAATGGCAGATGCTCGGCATCACAGACCACTGACTCGACCGGACAACCTTGGTCAATTAAACGATTGCGGCCACGGGTCAGCATCTGGCCATTGATATCGCTCATCACGACACGGCCCCGGGGGCCGACACGTTTGGCAAACGCCAAGGCCAAATCGCCAGTGCCACTGGCGACGTCCAGCACGTGCTGGCCAGGCCGGACATTAGCCTGCGAGATTGCCACAGCCTTCCAGACCCGATGCAGGCCCATCGACATCAGGTCGTTCATGAGGTCGTAGCGGGCAGCTACCGAATCAAATACCCGTGCGACCCGTTGGGCCTTTTCGCCCGCCGGGATCTGCTCAAACCCGAAGTGAGTGGTGTTTTGGTCCATTCGGCGAATCTAGTGGCTGCCACAGCCCCCGGAACCGCATCCGGGCTTTCCGCAGTCGCCCCCGGCATCAGAGGTGAGGGCGGCAAAATCGGGCTCTCGCGAGGCGCCCGCCACATTTAATCGGGCGAGATAGTCAGCCCAGAGCGCTTCTTGATTTTCGCCAAGCCAGGCAATGTAGTCCCAGCTGAAAATCCCCGACTCATGGCCATCGCTGAATTTGGGCTTCACCGCGTAGTGGCCCACCGGCTCAAGCGTCTCGATGATGACGTGCATTTTGCCCACCTGCAGGGTCTCCTGGCCAGGGCCATGGCCCATGACCTCGGCCGATGGAGAATAGACCCGCATCAGCTCAAACGGGATACGGTAGGTCTTTCCGCCTTCGTAGCCCACCTCCAGCAGCTTGGATTTCACGTGGACCGTGAGGCTTGATGGCAGCGCGGTGGCTGCAGTTTGTTCTCGCATGGCTTGTGTCATTGAATTGTCAAAAATCAGGTTTAGGATCGAGCTATCCGGACAGATAGGATCGCAGAAAATCGAGCCCAACACACCACCAATCTCTACGGATTTCTCCCTCCCCCCGCCCCCCAGATGCCGTCAACCATCCTGATCGTTGAAGACGAGCCCGCCATCGCTGAGCTCCTGGCGATCAATCTGGAATTCGCCGGCCACCGGGCGGTCCGGGCCAGCGATGCAGAAGAGGCGATTCGGCTGATTCAGCATGAACTGCCAGTCCTGATTTTGCTGGACTGGATGCTGCCCGGGATGCCCGGTGTTCGGCTTGCGGAAAAACTTCGTGCCGATGACCGAACCCGAGACATTCCCATCATAATGCTGACCGCCCGTAGCGATGAGGGCGACAAGATTCAGGGCCTGGAGACGGGCGCGGATGACTACATCACCAAGCCTTTTTCTCCAAAGGAATTGATGGCCCGAATCAAGGCCGTGATGCGCCGCAGAGCGCCGCAGCTCACCGATGACATCATCACCATCGGTGGGCTGAAGCTTGATCCTGCAACGCATCGGCTTTGGGCAATCCACAATACCAGCGAGATCACTCTGGATCTTGGTCCGACTGAATTTCGGCTGCTGCATTTTTTTATGACCCATCCCGAGCGTGTCCACAGCAGAAGCTATCTGCTGGATCAGGTCTGGGGCGACCATGTCTATGTCGAGGAGCGGACTGTCGATGTGCATATTCGTCGGCTCCGCAAGGCCCTGGAGTCGACCGGCCACGACACGCTGATTGAAACCGTCCGAGGAAGCGGCTACCGGTTTAGCGCGCGATAATCAGCCCCATGGCTGGTTTCTGGATTCGGATTGTGCTGTCCATGCTCGCAATCGCTGGCGTTGGCTGGCTTTTTGCCGCAATCGGTGAGGCCCGCTCCGGCTGGGTTGCAGCAGTCCTGCTGCTCGGAGGATGGGTGGTGTACCACCTGTTTTACTTGCAAAAGGCCATGGCCTGGCTCGAGGACTTCCAATTGGATCGGGTGCCCCATGGATCGGGTGCCTGGGAGTCGCTTTACGCAAAAATCTATCGGCTGGCGAAATCCAGCGAACGGCAACGGCAGCAGCTCACTGAAACGCTGAAGGATTTTCGCAGCGCGACTGAGGCGATGCCCGATGGTGTGGTCACCTTAGATGAAGACAACCAAATTCTTTATGCCAACGAGCAGGCAGAAGAGCATCTGGGCATCAGCACCGAAAAAGATGCGGGCCGCAACCTGATCAATATTGTTCGTCATCCGGAGTTTGTCAGCTACCTCAATGGCGGATCATGGGAAAAATCCATCGTGATTCGCGGCATTCGAAGCTCCAATCGGGTCCTGCAAATTCAGCTGATTCCCTATGGCACACGGCAGCGGCTGCTGATGACCCGTGACATTACCCAGATTGACCGACTCGAAACGACCCGACGCGACTTTGTCGCGAATGTGTCGCACGAACTGAAGACGCCGCTCACAGTGCTCAATGGTTTTTTGGAGACCTTACGGGATCTTCCACTGCGCGAGGAACAGAAAAACCAATATCTCGGACTGATGCAGATCCAATCCCAACGTATGCAAAACATTGTGGAAGACCTGCTGGTGCTCTCGAAGCTGGAATCAACTGTGTCGGTGACTCAGGAGGATCCGATCGCACTGCCCGCCTTGATTGAGCGGCTCTGTAACGATGTAAAAAGCCTTAGCCGAGACCAGCATCAGGTGCACTGCCTCTGCGGTGCAGATTCTGTTCTGATTGGCGCAGAAGATGAGCTCAGCAGCGCCTTTGGAAATCTGGTGAGTAACGCTGTGCGTTACACGCCCGCCGGCGGAACCATTACGATTCAGTGGGCCCTGCAGCCCGATGGGTCGGGGGGCCTTTCGGTGGCCGATACCGGCCCCGGCATTGAATCTCAGCATCTGCCCCGGCTCACCGAACGGTTTTATCGCGTTGATCGAAGCCGCTCACGCGAAACGGGTGGCACTGGCCTGGGTCTGGCCATTGTCAAACACGTGGCAACCCGGCATCAGGCCCAGCTTCTGATTGACTCCGAGGTTGGCAAAGGCAGTCGATTCACACTGCTCTTTCCCGAAAAACGCATCAGACCAGCACCCGCTCAATTCCTCCCTGATTCGCATCGGTGACGTAGCGGGACAGCCACTCCTCGCCCAGCATACGACGGGCAATCTCCACCACGATGTAGTCGGCCTCGACCGATACATCCTCTGAGTAGCGCGACAGTCCCTGCAGGCAGGAGGGGCAGGCGGTGAGAATCTTGACCTCGGCAGCCGATGAGGCCTCACGCAGCTCCTGGGCGCCTTTACGCATTTCCTCTTCTTTTCGAAAACGGACTTGGGTTGAAATGTCCGGCCGAGTCACTGCCAGGGTGCCCGACTCGCCACAGCAGCGGTCATTTTTCTGGACCTTGCCATTGACGTCGCTATTGATCAGGGCGTTGACCACTTTCAGCGGCTGATGCTGCTTCATGGGGCTATGGCATGGATCGTGATACATATAGCGCACGCCTGTGGCCTGATCCAGTTGTACGCCCTTTTCCATCAGGAACTCGTGAATATCCACGATACGGCAGCCAGGGAAAATCTTTTCAAACTCATAGCCCGCCAGCTGGTCATAGCAAGTGCCGCACGACACCACCACGGTTTTGATGTCCAAATAGTTCAGGGTATTGGCCACACGATGAAACAGCACCCGATTATCGGTGATGATTTTTTCCGCCTTATCGAACTGGCCCGCGCCCCGCTGCGGATAGCCGCAGCAGAGATAGCCAGGGGGCAGGACCGTTTGTACGCCCACCTGCCAGAGCATGGCCTGTGTCGCCAGACCGACCTGCGAGAACAGCCGCTCGGAGCCGCAGCCTGGAAAATAAAACACTGCCTCGCTCTCGGTGGTGGTGGTGTTTGGATTACGAATGATGGGCACAAACGCCGAGTCTTCGATGTCGAGAAGCGCACGGGCAGTCTTCTTCGGCAGATTACCCGGCATTTTTTTATTCACAAAATGAATGACTTGCTCTCGAATCGCCGGCTGTCCTGAGGTGGCCGGAGGCCGGGCAGTCTGGGCCTTGGCCAGTCGCTTAAGTAGATCGTGCGCGATGCGCTGGGCCCGATAGCCCCACTGCATCAAGACTTTTCGCAGAATCGTGATGGTCTGTGGATTGGTTGCATTTAAAAACAACATGGATGCCGCCGCACCGGGGTTGAATTTCTTTTTTCCCATCTTGCGCAAGAGGTTGCGCATGTTCATGGAGACCTGACCAAAATCGATGTCGACAGGGCAGGGGGTGAGGCACTTGTGGCAGACCGTGCAATGATCAGCCACATCCGAGAACTCTTCCCAGTGCTTAATCGAAACACCGCGTCGCGTCTGCTCCTCATAGAGAAACGCCTCAATTAAAAGCGAGGTCGCCAGAATTTTATTGCGTGGCGAATACAGCAGATTCGCACGCGGCACATGGGTCGCGCAGACTGGCTTGCACTTGCCACAGCGCAGGCAGTTGGCAAATGAATCAGCAATCGAACCGATATCCGATTGCTGCATGATCAACGACTCTGCGCCCATCAGGCCAAATGACGGCGTGTACGCATTGTCAAGATTGCCGCCACGCAATAGTTTGCCGGCGTTGAAATGCTGATGCGGATCGACGCTGGTTTTATACGCATGAAAAGCATCGAGCTCGGCATCGGAGAGAAACTCCATCTTGGTAATTCCGATGCCGTGCTCGCCCGAGATCACGCCCTCCAGTGATTTTGCGATCTCCATGATTCGGGCGACCGCCCGATGGGCCTCCTGCAACATGCCGTAGTCATCTGAGTTCACGGGGATGTTGGTGTGCACATTGCCATCACCCGCATGCATATGAAGCGCGACAAAGACACGCGATCTGAGCACCTCTTGATGAGTCGCATCAATCTTTTCAACAATCGCTGCAAAGGCGCCGCCGCTGAAAATGCCCCGCAGTGGCTCTTTTAGTTCGCGTTTCCAAGAGATCCGCACGAGATGGTCCTGGATGAGCTCAACGATCCGCGTGCCGGGCTGACGAGCCATTCGCTCAGCGATCAGTGCCTCGTTGATATCGATTCCGAGCCCGCGCAATTTTTCACTTAGCCCTGCGACGTCATCGTAAAGATGGGAGAGCAGAAATGACCAGCGCTGGGTGATGCGATCCAGAAGGCTTGCGGCAAGCGCCAGACGGCGCTCAAGGTCTTCTTGCAGGGCCTGCTCAGGCGTGAGATCCGTCTGATGCAGATGGGCGGCAGGCCACTGGCTCGAAAGGAGCTCCCGGCAGGCTGCAGCGACCTTTAACTTATTGCCGATCGAGAGCTCAATGTTGATGTGCTCGATGGAATTGGTGTATTGCCCCATGCGATTTAAAGGAATCACCACGTCCTCATTGATCTTAAATGCGTTGGTATGCCGTGCGATGGCAGCTGTTCTTGCCCGCTCTGCCCAGAATGCTTTGCGGGCCTCGGGAGAAACCGCAACAAAGCCTTCTCCCGCATGGCCATTGGCCAGCCGAATCACATCCGAGGCGGCGCGGGCCACCGCATGATCGTCATCGCCCACGATGTCACCAATCAGCACCATCTTTGGCAGCGACCCGCGCTTACTCTTGGTGCTGTAGCCCACCGCACGAAGATAGCGCTCATCAAGATGTTCAAGGCCCGCCAATAAGGCGCCGCCCGGCTTGCGGTCAAGGTGGTCCTTAATTTCAACAATCGAAGGTACCGCCTGCTGGGCATTGCCAAAAAACTCCAGGCAGACAGTACGAATGTGATTGGGCATGCGATGTAACACCCAGCGGCTGCTGGTGATTAAGCCATCACAGCCCTCCTTCTGGATGCCGGGAAGGCCGCCTAAGACCTTATCGGTGACATCCTTGCCCAGGCCGATTCGACGAAAGCGCCAGCCCTCAAGCTTTAAAAGTTCTTTACGAAAGGGCTCGCCCCGCATCACGCCGACTGCGCCTGAGGCTGCAGTCGCAGCCTCGTATTGCTCAGGCCGATACCAGGCGAGCTCGAACTCGGCCCACTCAGTATCGTGAATCTTGCCTAGATTATGGTGAAGACGGGATACCTCAAGCCAGTTGCCTTGCGGATCCACCATGCGCCACCAGGCCAGGTTATCAATGGCCGTTCCCCAGAGCACTGCTTTTTTCCCGCCCGCATTCATGGCAATGTTGCCGCCAATGCATGAGGCATCCGCTGAGGTTGGATCTACTGCGAATACGAGCCCAGCGGCATCCGCCGCATCCGAGACCCGACGGGTCACCACGCCGGCTCCGCTAAAAATTGTCGCGACCGGCTCCGCCCGGCCCGGCAGGCGGAGCTGCTCGACAGCGCCGAGGGTTTCCAGTTTTTCGGTATTGATCACCGCCGAGCGCGGCGTCAGCGGCACCGCGCCACCGGTGTATCCGGTGCCACCCCCACGCGGGATGATGGTCAGGCCCGCCTCAATGCATCCACTCACCAGTGCGGGAATCTCTTGCTCAGCATCCGGGGTGAGCACTACGAAGGGATATTCCACGCGCCAATCCGTTGCATCCGTGACATGAGAGACGCGCGACAGGCCATCGAATCGAATATTGTCGGCTGCGGTGACACGGCCGAGAATTTTTTTCACCTGACGACGCAGTTTTGCGGTCTCATCAAACCCGGTGTCAAAACGTGCGACCGCCTGCCGCGCCAACTCGAGCAGGCGGGCGACTTTCTGATCCCGCGATTCGCCCGCAGGCGGCATCGACAGCAGTTCGGGGTCCAGCGCGTCTTGTTGCCGTCGACGATCAACTTCGCGAAGCCGATGATGCAGCGCCCCGATTAACTGCTGACGACGCTTTAGGTTATCCAGCAAATCGTCTTGCAAGTAGGGGTTGCGACTGACTGCCCAGATATCGCCCAAGACCTCGTAGAGCATTCGGGCCGAGCGGCCCGTCTTGCGCTCGCCGCGGAGCTCATCAATCAGCGCCCAGCCCTCAGCGCCAAGGACTCGAATGACAATCTCGCGATCCGAAAACGAGGTGTAGTTATAGGGAATCTCGCGCAGGCGTGCCGGATTTGGGCCTGGATCGGCCTGATCCAGGCGGGCCAGCAGCATCGGGTTTAACGGGGCATTCATGAGGAAGAAAAGTGTATCGGAATGGATCGTTTTCAGGCCCCATTGTCGCCCGAATCAACATCACCTACGGCGCGTGAACGCGGCCTCGGTGTAGGGCTTTGCGCAAATTGGGTTATAAAACGGGCATGGGATCGGATTACCTGAGAAGAATACTGACTGCCCGGGTCTACGATGTCGCCCAGGAGACGCCGCTTGAGGCCGCCAAGGGCCTCAGTCAGCGGCTTGCCAATCGCATCCTGCTCAAACGCGAGGACATGCAGCCGGTGTTCTCGTTCAAATTGCGCGGGGCCTACAACAAAATGGCACACCTCAGCGCTGATCAGCTGGCCAAGGGGGTGATCGCCGCATCAGCCGGCAATCATGCCCAGGGGGTCGCACTGTCGGCGCGTCGGATGGGCTGCCGGGCTGTGATCGTCATGCCGGTCACAACGCCAGCGGTAAAAGTCAATGCGGTTCGGGCCCTCGGCGGTGAGGTGGTGTTGCAAGGTGACTCCTACTCCGATGCCTATGCGCATGCCCTGACGCTGCAGCAGTCACAGGGGCTGACCTTTGTTCATCCCTTTGATGATCCGGATGTGATTGCAGGCCAGGGCACGATTGCCATGGAGCTGCTTGCTCAGTACCAGGATCCGATCGATGCGGTCTTTGTTGCCATTGGCGGCGGTGGATTGATTGCGGGCATCGCCGCCTACCTCAAACAGGTCCGGCCAGAGATCCGCGTGATCGGTGTTCAAATGACCGACTCAGATGCGATGTCCCAGTCGCTCAAAGCGGGCCAGCGTGTCGTGCTCTCCGAGGTGGGCCTCTTTTCCGATGGCACCGCAGTCAAGCAGGTCGGCGAAGAAACCTTTCGGCTCTGCCAGAAATATGTCGATGAAATTGTGCTGGTCGATACCGATGCAGTCTGCGCCGCGATTAAAGATGTTTTCGAAGACAGCCGCGCGATTCTTGAGCCCGCAGGGGCGTTATCAATTGCCGGCATGAAATCGTGGGTCGGCCAGCAGGCCTGCCAAGACAAGACCCTGGTGGCGATTGCCTGCGGGGCCAATATGAACTTTGATCGGCTGCGCTTTGTCAGCGAGCGGGCTGAAATCGGTGAGCAGCGTGAGGCCGTATTCGCCGTCACAATTCCAGAGGAGCGCGGCAGCTTTAAACGGTTCTGTGCCAGTGTCGGCAATCGCAATGTGACAGAGTTTAACTATCGAATCGCTGATGCCCGTGCCGCCCATATTTATGTGGGGATTCAAATCCGAAATCGCAGCGAGGCCCATCAGATCGCAGCCGATTTTGAATCGGCAGGTTTTAGAACCCTTGACCTTACCGATGATGAACTCGGAAAGCTTCATCTGCGCCATATGGTGGGCGGCCGCTCGGCCTTGGCAAAAAAAGAGCGTCTGTTTCGATTTGAATTTCCAGAGCGGCCCGGTGCGCTGATGCGGTTTTTATCCTCCATGCATCCCGATTGGAATATCTCGCTTTTTCATTACCGGAATCATGGCGCTGACTATGGCCGCATCTTGGTCGGCATTCAGGTTCCGAATGATAGCGATCGCGCCCTTGAGGCGTTTTTAAGCCAGCTGGGCTATCCCCACTGGGAAGAGACCCAGCACCCGGGCTATCAACTCTTCCTGTCTGCATCCGGCCTGTAAAAAATCCTTACAGAAAAAATTTTTTACAGCTGGAAAACCCGAGGAAATCTTTTAACGTGGCGGTCTTTTCACCGCCATGATGCAAGTCGCTATTATCGAAGACAGCCCCGAGCAGGGCCGGCACCTGAGCCGACTGTTTGAGTCGTTTGGAACGGCCGCCGAGGTCTTTGCCTCGGGCCGGCAATTCCTGCATCGAATCCGCACCACAACCTTTGATCTGGCGACTTTGGATTTACAGCTTCCCGATATGAACGGGCTGGAGATCCTGCGGCAGCTTCAGGCCGAGCGAGAGCTGTTTCATCGCGGGCCTCCGGTAATGATTGTGTCGGGCCATCATGATTTGGCCATCATGAAGACCGCCTTTTCCAATGGCGCACATGATTTCATCAGCAAGCCATTTCGGCCAGACGAGCTGATCATTCGCGCCGAAGCGATTGCGCGTCGGCACCAGCCCAATCTTTTTCAGGATCAGCCGATCGCTGTGCAGGGCGTGGAATTGAATCTGGCGACCCTGCAGGCCTTTTGCGGCGGACAGGAGGTCGCGCTTTCTGCAAAGGAATTTCGCCTGGCCTGGCTGCTTTTTCATCGGCGCGGCCAAACCGTGCCCCGCTCGCAGATCATGAAACTCATCTGGGGCCGCTCTGACTGGCCGAGTTCCCGGACCGTCGACACCCATATCGGCCGGATTCGCCAAAAACTCGGCCTTGAATCCCACCCGGGGCTACGGCTGCGGCCTGTTTATGGCGTGGGTTACCGGCTGGATGTTTTCCCGTAAAATCAAGGCCTTAGTCACTTTTTATCGCATGCTTGATGCAGCTCATCACGCTTGGACTGAATCATCAGTCCGCCCCACTGCAACTTCGGGAACGCCTGGCGTTTCCCGGTGATGCCCTGCGTGATGGTTTAAACGAGCTGCGCGCCAGCCTCAAGGGCTTCGCCCCAGAGCAGGCGCTGCTCTCGACCTGCAATCGCACCGAGATGTATTTGGCGGTAGAGAACTCAACGCAGGCCGAGGGCCAGGCGATGGACTGGCTGGCCTGGAAATCTGGCACCCGCGCCTCCGACTTAAGCCCCCATGTCTACCAGCTGCCCGGTGATCGGGCGGTACGGCATGCATTTCGCGTGGCCTGCGGACTTGATTCGATGGTGCTCGGAGAGCCGCAGATTCTCGGCCAGATGAAACTTGCGGCCCGTGAGGCCCAGGAGGCGGGCTGCCTGGGCACCCACCTGCATCACTTATTTCAGCAGGCCTTCTCGGTTGCCAAAGAAGTTCGGACCACCACAGAAATTGGCCTGCATTCGGTCTCAATGGCCGCGGCCTCAATCAAACTTGCCCAACGGATTTTTGGGGATCTCTCCAGCACGCGGGTACTGTTTATCGGTGCCGGGGAGATGATTCAACTCTGCGCCACCCATTTTGCGGCCCAGCATCCTCGGCAGATCGTGGTGGCCAATCGCACACTGGATCGCGGTGAGCTTCTTGCAAAAGATTTCGGCGGCGAGGCGATCACACTGTCGGAGCTGCCGCTGCGCATGCATGAATTCGATATTGTGGTGAGTTGCACGGCCAGCACGCTGCCGATTATTGGTCTGGGCATGATCGAGCGTGCGATCCGTCAGCGTAAACATCGGCCAATGTTTCTGGTGGATCTTGCGGTGCCGCGCGATATCGAGCGCGAGGTCGCCGATCTGCCTGATGCGTTTCTGTACACCGTTGATGATTTAGGCGAGCTGATCAAAGAAGGGGTCCAGGCCCGGCAGGATGCAGTGCTGCAGGCCGAGGCCATCATTGATCATGGTGTTCAGAATTTCATTCAATGGCGTGATTCACGCCAGCATGTGCCCGTGATCAAAGCGCTTGCCGAGCATGCGCAGGCCATTCAAGCAGGCGAGCTTGCGCTGGCCAAGAAACGGCTGTCCAAAGGCGAGGACATCGAGACCGTGCTGCAGTCTCTTGCCCATGGCCTGTCTCAGAAATATCTACACGGCGCCTACAGCCAGCTACACCAACTCGGCAACGACAGCCCTGAGAGCCGGGAGGCCAAGGCCGATCTTATTCGCGAGCTGTTTGGACTTAAGCCCGACCGGCACCACTAGATGAAGCCCAGCCTGCTGGCCAAACTCCAGCAGCTGGCCGAACGCCTTGAGGCGGTCGACCGTCTGCTGTCAGCCCCCGACGCCACCGATCGCATGGATGAGTTCCGAAAACTCTCCAAAGAACGTTCGGATCTCGCGCCTGTGGTGGCGGGCTTTCACGACTATCAACAACTAGAAGCAGACTTGTCCGCCGCCCAGGACTGGATGAATGATCCTGAACTCAAGGAATTTGCCCAAGAGGAGATTCTTCGGCTGAAGACGGCAGTCGAAGAAAAAGATGCAGCCCTGCAATTGCTGCTGCTGCCGAAAGATCCAAATGATGAGCGTAATGTCATTCTTGAAATCCGGGCAGGCACCGGCGGTGATGAGTCAGCACTTTTTTCAGCGGATTTGCTGCGCATGTATATGCGGTTTGCGGAGCGTAATCGCTGGCAGGCCGAGATTTTGTCTGCCAATGCCTCCGACCTTGGGGGCTACAAGGAAGTGATCGTGCGCATCGCTGGCAATGGTGCGTACTCCAAACTGAAATTTGAGTCGGGTGGCCATCGGGTCCAGCGGGTCCCGCAGACCGAGACCCAGGGCCGGATTCATACCTCCGCCTGCACCGTGGCCGTGCTGCCTGAGGCCGACGAAGTCGCTGAAGTCATCTTTTCCCCCGATGAATTGCGAATCGATGTTTTTCGGGCCTCCGGCGCAGGCGGCCAGCATGTCAATAAAACAGAATCGGCAGTTCGTATCACCCACCTGCCAACAGGCCTTGTGGCGGAGTGCCAGGACGATCGCAGTCAGCATAAAAATAAGGAACGGGCCTTAAAGGTTCTCGCGGCCCGTGTTCGTGATCAGCAGATGCGCGAACTGCACGCTAAAGAAGCCAGCGCTCGTAAGTTAATGATCGGGTCTGGTGACCGCTCGGAACGCATTCGGACTTATAACTTTCCGCAGGGCCGAATCACTGACCACCGCATCAACCTCACGCTTTACAAGATCGATGCCATGATGGATGGCGATCTGGCTGAACTCACGCAGACCCTGATGTCGGAGCACCAGGCCGAGCAGCTCTCGGCAATGGCGGATGCTTAACGACTTACTGAACGCATCAGAATTGCCGCGCCGAGAGGGGCTGGCCCTGCTTGAAGCGGCAAGCGGCTGGCGGCGCGAAGCCTTGATTGCCCATGGGTCAGAGCCCGCCTCCCCGGCTGTTCAAGCACTGTTTACACGGCTGGTGGCACAGCGACGGCGTGGCGTACCGATTGCCTACCTGACGGGATTTCGCGAATTTTATGGCCGGTCCTTCTGGGTCAGCCCCGCGACTCTGATTCCACGAATGGAGACCGAGCTCTTAATCGACACAGTGATCGCCGAGACAGGCAGCTTCACTGCGCCGCTGCGTCTTTGCGATCTGGGGTCCGGCAGTGGCTGTATTGGCATCACGCTGGCACTCGAAATTGAATCGGCAGAGGTCACAGCGACCGACTGCTCAGCGGCCGCGTTGCAAGTGGCGCGCAACAATGCAGTCCGACTGGGCGTGGACTCACGGCTGCGCTTTCGTCAGGGCAGCTGGTTTGATGCACTCGGACAGGCTGACGCGAAGTTTCACGGCCTGATCAGCAATCCGCCGTATGTGGCCGAAGGGGATCCGCATCTGTCCCAAGGGGATCTGCGCTTTGAGCCATCGACCGCCTTGAGCCCATCGTCCAGCACCCGGGGGCCAATGGGCCTGCCAGACGGCCTCTCCGATATCGCCGCCCTCGCCGAGGGCGCATGCCATTGGCTTGAACCCGGCGGATTTTTGCTGGTCGAACACGGGTCAGAGCAGCAGGCGGCTGTCATCGCATTGTTTCACCAAGCAGGCCTCACGAGCGTCCGGGGCCTTGCCGATGATCAGTCGCTGCCGCGGGCGGTGATTGGGTTTCGGGCCAGCTAAAGTAAACTTTCAGCTTCTTTGGAGGCAGGACATGGACGCAAAAGAATTCATTCAAAAAACCGTTACGGAACACCCAGTGGTGCTTTTTATGAAAGGCACTGCGCAATTTCCCCAGTGTGGCTTCTCGGGCCGGGCGATTCAGCTGCTCAAGGCCTGCGACGTCAAAAATGTGGTCACCGTCAATGTATTGGACGACGATCAAATTCGTCAGGGCGTCAAGGACTTCTCCAACTGGCCGACGATCCCCCAGTTGTATGTGGCCGGCGAATTCGTGGGCGGCTCTGACATCATGGGCGAGATGTACGAAAGCGGAGAGTTGAAAAAAGTGCTGGAGTCGGCTGGCGCAACCGGTTAATTCGGGGCTTGCGCAGGCATTTTGTCTGCATATAAATGGTGCCGACTATCTGACTCGAACAGATGACCTATCGCTTACAAGGCGATTGCTCTACCAACTGAGCTAAGTCGGCAATTTTTTTATTTTACGCGAGTCAGCTTAGGGCGGCCGCCTGCAGGTGGCCGCGGCGGATCCTCAGTGGTCGGCATGCCTGCAGCAGGCTGCGCTTCGGACTCCTGCACCGCCTGAAGGTGCGGCTCAACCTCCGCCAATGGTTTACTGACCTCAAAGGCCATGCCGTTGCCGGTCTCTTTGGCATAAATCGCCACCACATTTTCAATCGGCACCATGATCTCGTGGACTCGGCCCGAGAATCTGGCCTGAAAACGAATGAAGTCATTGGCCATCGACAATTGATCCGTGGCAAGGCTGCTGACATTGAGCACGATTTCGCCATTGCGCACATGTTCCTTGGGCACCTGGACCTGCCCATTGACCGATACCGCCAGATAGGGCGTTAGCCCATTATCCGAGCACCACTCATGGATTGCTCGGATCAGGTAAGGCTTAGTGGACGATGGGGTTGATTCGGTCATGCCCAACGATTAACGGCGCATGATTTTTTCAGGCGGCGTTAAGGCCTCAAAGAATGCGGGCCGAGAAAAAATACGCTCTGCATACTTCTGGACTGGTGCTGCGGTTTTGGGCAGCTCAATGCCGTAGTACTCCAGCCGCCACAACAACGGCGCCAGGGCAACATCAATCATCGAGAAGTCCTCGCCCAGCATGAATTTATTTTTAGTCACAACAGGCGCCAGCTGGGCAAGACGATCCCTCACCAAGACGCGGGCCTTATCAATTTTTTTGGCGTCTTGTTTTTCCAAGGTCTCGACGTGCACAAAAAGTTCGCGCTCAAAGTTAAACAACAGTAGCCGAGCACGGCCGCGCTGGACTGGATCAGCTGGCATCAACTGGGGGTGGGGAAATCGCTCATCAATATACTCATTGATGATGTTGGATTCATACAGAATCAAATCGCGCTCCACTAGAATCGGGACCTGGCCATAAGGATTCATGACCGAAATGTCTTCAGGCTTATTAAAAAGATCAACATCCCGAATCTCAAAATCCATACCCTTTTCAAACAACACAAAACGGCAACGATGACTAAACGGGCAGGTGGTTCCGGAGTAGAGGACCATCATGGTGGAGCATTCCTTAAAGAAGAAGGGCGGGAAAGGCCCCCGCCCTCGTGCACAACAAAGAACGTCAGCAGCTACTTGATGTTTTTCCAGTAGACCTTGTTTAAGCGCCAGGCCAATACAAAGAAAATCGCAAGAAACACCATGACCACTGCGCCGATGGTCTTGCGCGAAAACTGGGCAGGCTCGGAGACATAGTTCAGAAATGCGGCAAGATCTCCCACCATCGAATCAAACTCAGCCGGAGACTTGGATTTCTGAGCATCCCAGAGTACATGAGGCATGCCGACCCCCACGTACGTCTTGTTGTTCCATCCCGTGGGGCGGCTCGCATCTTCGTAGTAGGTTTTCAGAAACGTGTAAATCCAGTCGGTGCCCGCGCCAGAGTGCGATGAGCGCGAACGTGCAGTCACCGACAGATCGGGCGGGGCAGCGCCAAACCAGTCTTTTGCCTCAGTACGATTTAAGGAGGTACGAATGTAGTCGCCTGGCTTTGCACCCGGTGGCATCACGGCCTTGATCTGCTCTTCGGTCATGCCGATATCGGCAAGCCGGCTGTAGCGCATCGCCGACAGTCCGTGGCAGCCAAGGCAATACGACATAAAGGTCTTGGCGCCATTTTGCATTGCTGCGCGATCGGAGAGCTTTTGGGCGGGAGTCGCATCCAGCGCTACCGGGCCGCCTGCTGCAAAAACCCCGGGGGCGGCGATCAACGCCAGCGATGTGGCGGTTGCCGTCAAAAAGGAGGTGAATAATTTTTTCATGATGAGGTCCTTGGCGTGGCGCATTAGTGAGGCTTGAACGTCACGCGTTCAGGAACAGGCTTGAAATCACCAATCCGAGACCAGATCGGCATGAGCGCAAAAAACGCAAAGTAAAACACTGTGCCCACCAGCGAATAAGCTTGGCCAAACGGGAACGGAGGCAGCACCCCGAGATAGCCCAGGATAAAAAAGTTCACCAGAAACACCATGTAAAGCGCCTTGTGCCAGTTCGGGCGATAACGAATCGACTTCACAGGGCTGTGGTCTAGCCAGGGCAAGAAAAACAGGATCACGACGGCACCGCCCATGATCACCACGCCCCAGAACTTGGCATCAAATACACGGAAGGTGATGGCCAGCACCAGCAGGGCTGCGATTGCACCGCCTTTAATTATCATCGGCCAGCGGGCACGCAAGACCGCCAGGGCACCAAGCCCGGCGGAGGCCACCATGACCCAAGTGAACAGGTCGGTCACTGCTCGCAGCATGGAATAAAACGGTGTGAAGTACCAGACCGGTGCGATATGCGGCGGCGTGACCAGAGGATCGGCAGGGATGAAATTATTAAATTCCAAGAAATAGCCGCCGAGCTCGGGAGCAAAAAATACAACCGCACAAAACAGAATTAGAAAGCCGGCGATTCCCAGAATGTCATGTACCGAGTAATACGGATGAAAGGGAATGCCGTCTAAAGGAATGCCGTCCGCATTTTTGTTTTTCTTAATTTCCACGCCGTCAGGATTGTTGGAGCCGACCTCATGCAGCGCGATGATGTGGGCCGCCACCAGGCCAACGAGCACCAGCGGGATGGCAATCACGTGAAAGGCAAAGAAACGATTCAGTGTGGCATCGCCCACCACAAAGTCGCCGCGGATCCAGACCGAAAGATCTGGGCCAATCAGCGGCACGGCAGAGAAAAGATTCACAATCACCTGGGCGCCCCAGTAAGACATCTGGCCCCAGGGAAGCAGATAGCCGAAGAAGGCCTCGGCCATCAGGCATAAAAAGATCGCACATCCAAAAATCCAGATGAGTTCACGGGGGCTGCGATACGAGCCATAGATCAGCCCGCGCCACATGTGAAGGTAGACCACGACGAAAAATGCCGAGGCGCCCGTGGAATGCATGTAGCGAATCAGCCAGCCGAAGGGAACCTCGCGCATGATGTACTCCACGCTGGCAAAGGCCACCGGCACGCCTGCGGCGTTTAATGATGCATCTGGCTTGTAATGCATGGTGAGAAAAATGCCGGTGATGATCTGCAGGGCCAGCACCACCATGGCCAGCGAACCAAAGAAATAAAAGAAATTAAAGTTCTTCGGAGCGTAGTACTCCGAGAGGTGTTCTTTATAAAGCTTGGTCAGAGGGAATCGGGTATCGATCCATCCGAGTAGGCCGGTGGTGGTGACATTATTTTCAGAGGCCATGCAATTCTCCGCGAGCTCAGGTCTAACTTCTTAACTTAAAAAATTGGAAATACCGGGGACGAGGACTCAGGCCTCACCTTTTTCATCTTTGCCCACCACGATGCGCGCGTCAGACAAATACATGTAACGCGGAATTTCCAGGTTATCGGGCGCGGGCTTATTGGCAAAGACCCGGCCCGCATGATCAAAATTCGAGCCATGGCAGGGGCAGAAGTAGCCCCCCTGCCAGTCTGCGCCCAGTCCCGGCTGATTGCCCGTGTCGAATTTGCTGACCGGCGAGCAGCCGAGGTGGGTGCAGATGCCAACGGTCACGAGAAATTCCGGCTTAATCGAACGATGACGATTCTTGGCGTAGGTCGGCGTCGGAAAAGCGGTCCGATCCGATTTCGGATCAGCTAGCTGGGTCTCGATTTTTTCTAGGGAGGCCAGCATCTCGGGCGTGCGGCGGACAATCCAGACGGGCTTGCCGCGCCACTCCACGGTCTTTAAGCCGCCAGGGGGAATATCGCCAATATCGACTTCAACCGGAGCGCCGGCAGAGCGGGCTTTTTCGGCTGGCGCCATCGAGGTCAGCAGGGGTACGGCGGTTGCGGCGGCAGCGACGCCCCCGACCGCGCCGCAGGCAATCAGCCAAGTGCGGCGCTCTGACGTAGCGCTAGAGGAGGGCTGGACGGGAAAACTGAGGTCTTGCGAGGTTTGAGACATAAAACCGCTCTTTCGACGTTCAAAGTTGGGGCAAACCAGTATTTTAAGCCAGCCAAAAGTCCAGTTCCAGCAATAATGGCAGCATGGTCCGACGTATTTGGCTCATTTTCGCCCAGGCCACCACGCTGGCCCTTGCTGCCCTGTTTGTGGTCCTGACCTTTAAGCCGCATTGGGTTGCCAATCTGGGCTCAGGCTCAGAGCCCGCCGGCTCGGGGGAGCTCGGCCTGCGCGAGGGAGGCGCTCCGATTGCGGCCCACGGCTATCGTGAGGCGGCCGCCCGAGCCATGCCGGCCGTGGTCTACATCTATACGACCCAAAAAGTCTCGGTGCCCAACCACCCCCTTCTGAATGACCCGACATTTCGCAAGTTCTTTCGCGACCAGCCGGAACGCGAGCCCACCGCGGGCCTGGGTTCGGGGGTCATCGTGTCCGAAAAAGGCTATGTCCTGACCAACCATCACGTGGTCTCGGGTGCCGAACAGATCGAAGTGGGCCTGGCCGATGGCCGAAGGGCGGGCGCAATCCTGGTGGGCACCGATCCCGACACGGATTTGGCGGTACTCAAAATTTCTCTGGGCAGGCTTCCGGTCATCGCCTTTGGCCGGCCGACCGAGGCCCGGGTGGGCGATACCGTGCTGGCAATCGGCAATCCATTCGGTGTGGGCCAGACCGTGACCCAGGGCATCATCAGCGCGATGGGCCGCAGCCGTCTCGGCATCAACACTTATGAAAATTTTATTCAGACCGATGCGGCCATTAATCCGGGCAACTCGGGTGGCGCCCTGATCGATACGCAGGGCCAGTTATTGGGCATCAACACCGCGATTTATACGCGCTCGGGCGGCAATCAAGGCATCGGCTTTGCGATTCCCGCTGACACCGCCCGATTGGTGATGGAGGCGCTGGTCACCAAAGGCAAGGTGAGCCGTGGCTATATTGGCGTGGAGCCGCGTGATGCAGTCGAGGGCGAGGGAAGCCTGATTGCGGGTGTATTAAGAAGCGGGCCTGCTGATGAGGCCGGCATTCGGCCGGGTGATGTGGTGGTAGCCGTTAACGACCGGCCGATTCGCAACATGACCGAACTCATGGCGATGGTGGCCGCAATCGCGCCGGGCAGCAAAGCAAAATTTAAATTCAGGCGGCAGGATCAGGTGCTGGAGGCCACCGTCAGCATCGCTGAGCGGCCTGCCGTTGCCGCCAAGCGATAGGCCGACACGGCTGTCGATTACTCCGCCGACGTCTCCTGCCGTGGTTCACGCGGCGTGATGTAACGCGACATGAAGATGCCGAACTCGTAGAGCAGAATCATCGGCACCGCCAGCATGAACTGACTGATGACATCCGGCGGCGTCACAATTGCCGCAATTACGAATGCAATCACGATAAAGTACGGACGAAACTCTCTGAGTTTTTCGATGGAGACCATTCCGAGACGCACCAGCACCATCTCAACGACCGGCGTTTCGAACGAAAGGCCAAACACCAGAAATAAAGTCAGCACAAAACTGAGGTACTTATCAATATCGGTGGCCATCTGAACGCCGCTGGGGGTGTAGGCCGCCACGAACTTAAACACTGCCGGGAACACAAAGAAATAGGCGAAGGCCATGCCCAATAAAAAGAGCAAAAAGCTGCTCAGAATAATAGGCGCTGCGAGTTTTTTCTCATGCTCATACAGCCCTGGGGCAATGAAGGCCCAGACCTGATACAGCACGTAAGGCAAGGCCAACACAAACGCTACCATCATGGTGACTTTCATCGGCACAAAAAAGGGCGCCGTGACATCGGTAGCAATCATGGACGTGCCTGCCGGCAATGCGCTGACGAGCGGATCCGCGAGCAAAGAATAAATGTCTGGCGCCCAGTAGACCAACGCGAGAAAACAAATGATGACCGAGGCGGCAGCCCGCATCAGGCGATCGCGCAGTTCAATCAGGTGGGTGACAAAGCCCTCCTCTTTCTGGCCGGCTTCGTCTTTTTGTTGTGAATCAGTCATGGGTCAGGAGTTAGTCGCGGGGCCGCTTGACATGGAATCGCTTGCGCAGGCGGCCACGGACACGTTCACGAATGCGCCGCTGCTCCTGCTGCTCCGACCAAGAAGGTTCGGGTGCATGGATGTGGGTGCCAAATTGCCGCGTCAGTGGGGACGATGATGTGGCGGGCGCATCAAAGCCTTCCCATGCGTCTGCCGTCTGCGAGAGGTCTGAGGTGACTGCGCCCACCTCAGACTCAACCCGTTGCACGCCAGTCTGAATCTGCTGGCCCACGTTCTGTACCTGCTGCTGCACTTTTCTTAACTCATCAAGGTCCATCTGCCGCTGGATATCCGTTTTGACGTCACTGACATACCGCTGTGCCCGGCCAATTAACGCACCGATGGTTCGCGTGGCGACGGGCAGGCGCTTGGGTCCCACCACCACCAAGGCGACCAGACCGATCACGACAAGTTCGGAGAATCCGATATCAAACATAGCCTGCAGGGATCAGAGGCGCAAAAGCACTGCGGCCTCGAGAAGTGAGGGGTCCGACAGCATGCTGCGGACCCGATGCCATTAGCTGGGGGTTTTGTCCTTGGCCTGAACGTCGATGGTCGGGGCCTCGGTCTTTTGCGCCGGCTGGCCGGCGGCTGCATCGGCGGCATTGCCGCCGTCTTTCATGCCTTCTTTGAAGCCTTTCACTGCACCACCGAGATCCGAACCCAGGTTGCGCAGTTTCCTGGTGCCAAACACCAAGAGAATAATCAACAGGACAATCAGCCAATGCCAAACACTAAAGGAACCCATCACGGTCTCCGAAAAATGGTTGCGGCCTCAGGCAGTGGGCCTGCCGCCTAGAATATGGAGGTGCAGATGATACACCTCCTGTCCACCCGCGGGACCCGTATTGATCAGTGTTTTAAAGCCCTCGGAGGCCCCATTTTCCGCGGCCAACTGAGGGGCAAGCACTAGCATTTTCCCCAAGAGATCCCGGTGCGAGGCATCCACCTGCTGCAGCGATTCGATGTGGAGTTTTGGAATCACCAGCAGGTGTATCGGCGCCCTTGGATGGATGTCATGAAAGGCGATGAAATCCTCATCCTCGTAGATTTTTTTACAAGGAATCTGGCCTTGGACAATTTTACAAAAGATGCAGTCGGCGGAAGTCGTCATGAGTGATGGCTCTAGGTTTTTTGCTCGGCGCGGCGGGCTGCCTTTTCATCCAGGCCTGAGATGCCCTCACGTCGGGCCAGCTCCGCCAAGACCTGCTCCGGCCTGAGTCCCGCCTGCTCCAGCACCACCAAGCAGTGAAACCAGAGATCCGCCATTTCACCAAGCGTGCGGCCTGCGGCCCCGTCTTTTGCTGCCATGATGACCTCAGTGGCTTCTTCCCCCACCTTTTTCAGCGCGGCATCCGGGGCGCCGGCCAGCAAGCGTGCAACATAGGAACTCTGGGGATCGAGGCCTCGGCGGCTGGCGATGACATCGGCCAAACGCGACAACACGGCCGCTGGATCACGGATATCGGTATCCGGGGACAGCATTTTTGGATCGGGCAATAATGTGGTCATAACAAATTAATTTTGACCAAAGTCTACGCCGAACCGCCCTCGTGTGGATCCTTGGCCGGCAAAGCGTAAAGCGTTTTTGGGTCTTTCAGCACCGGGTCAACCGCCTGCCAGCGTAACGAGAGCGCCGCGGCGGCACCCGGTGATGCCTTGGCGTTGTCATCTGACTGAAGCTGAAAATACATGCAAGACTCGCGGCCTGTATGGCAGGCAATGCCGCCGACCTGCTCGACCAAGAGCAGGATCACATCCGCATCGCAGTCCAGCCGAATTTCTTGAACCCACTGGATGTGGCCTGACTCCTCGCCCTTGCGCCATAGCCGCTGACGAGAGCGTGAAAAATAAACTGCGCGTCGGCTGGTTGCGGTCTCCAGCAAGGCCTCACGATTCATCCATGCCACCATCAGCACACGCTTGGTGAGCGCATCCTGCGCCACCGCTGTGACAAGGCCGTTGGCATCCCACTTCACTGAGTCAAGCCAATCCTGATTCATTGCATCGGCCCCCTGGGTTTTGCAGAGCCGCGAACGCAGACACCGCGGCGAGACAGATAGGCCTTGGCCTCGCCAATCGTGTACTCGCCGAAATGAAATATCGAGGCAGCCAGCACTGCATCGGCTGCGCCTTGGGTTACGCCCTCATAGAGATGCTCAAGGCATCCCACACCACCACTGGCAATCACTGGGATCGACACCGACTCAGAGACCGCGCGCGTCAGCTCCAAATCAAAGCCCTGGCCGGTGCCATCACGATCCATGCTGGTGAGCAGAATCTCGCCGGCGCCCATCTCGGTGACTCGGGCCGCCCACTGCAGCGCATTGAGTCCCGTGGCATTTCTGCCGCCATGGGTGAAGACTTCCCAGTGGTCGCCGACACGCTTGGCATCGATGGCCACCAAAATGCACTGGGCCCCAAACTTATCGGAGCACTGGCGAATCAGGCCCGGCTGCTGAATCGCAGCGGTATTGATACTGATTTTGTCGGCGCCTGCATTTAAAAGCCTGCGGACATCCTCGACGGTGCGAACGCCGCCGCCCACTGTCAACGGAATGAACACCTGATCCGCAACCGCCTCGATCATGGGCAGAATGAGATCACGATCATCGCTCGAAGCGGTGATATCAAGAAAGGTGACTTCATCGGCACCCTGCTGATCATAGCGACGGGCAATTTCAACGGGATCTCCGGCATCACGCAGCGACACAAAGTTTACGCCTTTGACAACCCGGCCTGCATTGACATCCAGGCAGGGAATGATGCGCTTAGCGAGCATTAAATTTATTTTTTAGCGAAATCATCGGCACGCTTTTGCGCCTTTTTGAAATCGATATGGCCTTCGTAGAGTGACCGGCCGAGGATCGCCGCAGTGATGCCCTCTGGCTCAAGCTTACATAGTGCATCAATGTCTTTCATGCTTGCGATTCCACCGCTGGCAATAATCGGCACGCTCACGCTCTCGGCAAGCTTAAGCGTTGCCTCGATATTGACGCCGGTGAGCATGCCATCGCGGCCGATATCGGTGTACAGAATCGATTCAACGCCGTAGTCCTCGAATTTCTTGGCCAGATCAATGACCTCGTGGCCCGAGAGCTTGCTCCAGCCATCGGTGGCGACTTTGCCATCCTTGGCATCAATCGACACGATGATATGGCCAGGAAACGCAACACAGGCATCCTGCAGCAGGCCAGGATTTTTCACGGCAGCCGTGCCGATCACCATATAGGCCGCGCCATCATCAAGAAAACGCTCAATGGTATCGAGATCACGAATGCCGCCGCCAATCTGAACCGGAATCTCTCCGCCAAGGGCCTTCATGATGGCCTTGAAAGCGGGCTCATTTTTCGGGCGGCCAGCAATCGCGCCATTGAGATCCACAATGTGCAGTCGCCGGGCGCCCTGATCTTTCCAGTGGGCAGCCATCTCGCCGGGCTTGTCCGAAAACACGGTCGCAGCTTTTAGATCTCCTTGTTTCAGGCGAACGCACTGGCTATCTTTTAAATCAATTGCAGGGATTAACAGCATGTCTCAGATCTAAGGATTCCAGGTCACAAAATTCGACAGCATCTTCAGGCCAGAGTTCGCGCTTTTTTCAGGATGAAACTGGGTGGCAATGATGTTATCCCTGGCCACCGCGCAGGTAAAGCGTGCGCCATACTCACTTTCGCCCAGCACGTGCGCCTGATCGCTGGGTTCGGCATGAAAGCTGTGGACAAAATAAAACCAGTCACCGGACTCGATCCCGTGCAGGACCGGATGCGGGACGCGCCAGTGGACCTCATTCCAGCCCATGTGGGGCACCTTCAGGGGCCGGCCTGACGGATCCCGTGCGCCGCGACCAGCCGAAAACAAAACGACCTCGCCAGGCAAGACCCCAAGGCCGTCGGTGTTGCCCTCTTCGCTACGATCAAAGAGCATCTGCTCGCCCACACAGATGCCGAAAAAGGGCTTGGTTCGGCAGGCCGTCAGCACCGCATCTCGCAGGCCAGATCGCACCAGGCTCGCCATGCAGTCGTGCATGGCACCCTGGCCGGGAAACACGACCCGATCCGCACGCCCAATGGCTTGGGCGGAGTCGACAATCTGCACATCGGCCTGCGGTGCCACGGCGCGGAATGCCCGCAACACACTGCGTAAATTTCCCGATCCGTAATCAACAATGGCAATCAACTGATCACGTCTTCTGCTGGTGGCATCGGCAGCAACGCCAATGGATTAATCAGAGACTTCCCTTGGTCGATGGAATGACATCTTGTGACAGTCGCGGATCGAGCGCCGCCGCCATGCGCAAGGCACGCGCAAAGGCCTTGAAAATCGTTTCGCACTGGTGGTGGGCGTTCTCGCCTTTGAGATTGTCAATGTGAATCGTGACCTGGGCATGATTGACGAAGCCCTGAAAAAATTCATGAATCAAATCCAAATCAAACTGGCCAACCACGCTACGTTTCCATTTGACGCCAAACTCAAGGCCGGGCCGGCCCGATAGATCCACCACCACCCGCGAAAGTGCCTCATCCAGCGGCACATAGGCATGGCCGTAGCGGCAGATCCCGCGCTTATCGCCAACGGCCTTCGCAAACGCCTGGCCTAGGGTGATGCCAATGTCCTCCACGGTGTGGTGGGCATCAATTTGAAGATCGCCTTTGGCGGTAATGTCCAGATCAATGAGGCCATGCCGGGCAATCTGATCCAGCATGTGATCCAGAAACGGCAGGCCAGAGTCGAGGCTGCGCTGGCCCGAGCCGTCCAGATTCAGGCTGACCTGAATCTGGGTCTCAGCAGTATCGCGACGGACTTGGGCAACTCTCATAACCGCTCCTTTGTTGCAATGATACATTTCTGCGCATGAGTAAATTTTGGAGTTCATTGGTCCGGGAGCTGTCACCCTACACCCCCGGCGAGCAGCCCAAAATCCCAGGGCTGATCAAGCTCAATACCAACGAGAACCCCTATCCCCCTTCTGCGAAAGCCATCGAAGCGATTCAGGCCGCTGCCAATGAGGGTCTGAGGCTTTACCCCGATCCTGAATCAGTGCATTTGCGACAAGCCATTGGTCGCGCCTGCGGTGTTCCACAAGACCATGTGTTTGTCGGCAATGGATCGGATGAGGTACTGGCGTTTGTATTCCAGGGGTTACTGGATGGCCGCGGCGATCGCCCGGGGGACCCTCCGCCGGTGGTTTTTCCCGACATCACTTACAGCTTTTACCCAGCTTACTGCCGTCTTTATCGGATCGCGTACGCACTGCTGCCGCTGGCGCAGGATTTTTCGATTCCGCTTGATCAGATTCCGGCGCATGCGCGCGCGGTGATTTTTCCCAACCCGAATGCCCCCACCGGCAAGGCAGTGGGCCGCGAAGCAATCGCATCACTACTGGCGGCACGGCCCGATCGGCTGGTGGTCGTGGATGAGGCCTATGTCGATTTCGGTGCCGAGTCCTGCGTGCCGCTGACCCTGCATCACCCAAATCTTTTGGTGACCCAATCTTTTTCAAAATCTCGAGCCCTTGCAGGACTGCGGGTGGGTTTTGCCATCGGGCAGCCTGCCTTGCTCGATGCACTGAACCGCGTCAAGAACAGCTTTAATTCGTATCCCATTGATCGACTCGCCGCCGCTGGTGCGGCGGCGGCCATTCTGGATGCAGCATGGTTTGAGCAGAATCGTGCTCGGATTGTGCACTCACGGCAGTCTCTGGCCGAAGGCCTGGCGGCCCTGGGCTTTTCGGTGATTCCCTCCCGCGCCAATTTTGTCTTCGCCCAGCATCCGGCATTCGAAGGGGCGGGGCTTGCCCGTGCGCTGCGTGAACACAATATTCTGGTCCGACACTTTGCTGTGCCGAGGATCGACCGCTATCTCAGAATTACTGTGGGCACCGACGACGACGTCCGCCAACTCTTGGCAGCGCTTGCAGAAATTATTTCTTCGCCGGGGCCTTGAGCCTGAGCTCCGCCGCCCGCGCATGGGCCGGCAGCTGCTCTCCATAGGCGAGGGTGGCAGCAATTTTTCCGAGCGGCTGGGCGCCTTCGGGGCTGATGTCGATCATGCTGGTGCGTTTTTGAAAATCATAGACGCCCAAAGGAGACGAAAACCGTGCTGTGCGCATCGTGGGCAAGACATGATTGGGTCCCGCGCAATAGTCTCCCAGAGATTCCGATGCATACCGGCCAAGAAACATTGCGCCCGCATGGCGAATCTTCTCCGCCCAGTGCTCGGGCTGATCTGTCGAGATCTCCAGGTGCTCGGCCGCAATCGATGAGGCGATTGCGCAGGCCTCTTCGAGATCCCGCACCTGGATGAGAGCGCCCCGGCCTTCCATGGATTTTCGAATCACTGCTTGGCGCGGCATCTCAGATATCCAGCGATCAATCGAGGCCTGGACTGCATCCAAAAATTTTTCTTCCGGTGCCAAGAGAATCGACTGTGCGAGCTCATCGTGCTCCGCCTGCGAGAACAAATCCATCGCAATCCAATCGGGATCAGTCTTGCCATCGCAGATCACCAAAATCTCTGAGGGGCCTGCAATCATGTCGATACCGACCTGGCCAAAGACCTGCCGCTTGGCCTCGGCGACATAGGCATTGCCTGGGCCAACAATCTTGTCAACCGCAGGAATCGTTGGTGTGCCGTAGGCCAATGCGGCCACCGCCTGGGCACCACCAAACGTGAAGACTCGATCCACACCAGCAATCCAGGCAGCGGCGAGCACCAATGGATTGCGCACGCCCTGTGGTGTCGGCACCACCATGATGAGTTCTGTCACGCCAGCAACTTTTGCGGGGATCGCATTCATCAGCACCGAGGAGGGATAGGCCGCCTTGCCGCCGGGCACATACAGGCCAGCACGATCCAAGGCCGAAACCCGTTGACCCAGACGATTTCCGAAACTATCAGTGTGGCTCCACGACGATTGGCGTTGCAATTCGTGAAAGGCCTTGATGCGCTCAGCCGCCTCCGTCAACGCAAGGCGCTGCGACGCTTCGAGGGCCTCAAAGGCCTGACGGAGCTCATGACGCGTGATCTCCAGCTCCGATATTGACTGGGCCTGCAGCTGATCGAATCGTGCTGTGGCTTGCAGCAATGCCACATCACCTCGGGCGCGGATGTCATGAATAATCGCTTTTACTGCATCCGCTATTGCCTGATCTTGGGCTGCATCAAAACGCAATAAGGCCGCAAGCCGGGACTGAAAGTCCTGCTGCGAGGTGCTGAGTCGGGCAATCTTGACCGAGGCCATGCCATCAGCCTTTTGATGCCGCTTGGGCGAGGGCATCCATGAGCGGCTTTAACTGCTCGGGCCGGGTCTTCAAAGCTGCTTGATTGACAATCAGCCGTGCGGAAACCTCTGAAATTTTTTCCACCTCTTTCAGGCCATTGGCTCTGAGTGTGCCTCCGGTGGAAACCAAATCCACAATACCATCGGCAAGCCCGACCAATGGCGCAAGCTCCATCGAGCCGTAAAGCTTAATCAGATCCACATGCATGCCTTTGGCGGCGAAATGCGTTTTGGCAATCTGCACATATTTGCTGGCCACACGAATCCGGGCCCCGCGGCGGACCATTGCCTGATAATCCAAGCCTTCTGGAACTGCGACCGACATGCGGCACTTCGCGATTCCCAGGTCCACCGGCTGCACCAGGCCCTCGCTGCCATGCTCCGCCAAAACATCGGACCCGGCGATACCAAGATCAGCGGCACCATATTGAACATAGGTGGGCACATCACTGGCCCGCACGATCAAGAGCCGCAGATCAGCACGGCTCGTTGCCAAGATCAAACGCCGTGATGATTCTGGTGATTCCTTCGGCAGCAGGCCGGCCGACTGCAAAAGCGGCAATGCCTCATCAAATATGCGGCCCTTGGACAGGGCAAAGGTCATCATGGCTTAGGCCTTCTCAGTGGTTCGCGAAACACGGGCACCGATGGCGCAGAGCTTTTGCTCCATCCGGTCATAACCCCGATCGAGATGATAAATGCGGTCGATCTCGGTCTCCCCGCTGGCAACCAGTGCCGCGATGACCAGGCCAGCCGATGCCCGGAGATCCGTGGCCATGACCCGCGCACCCGAGAGGCCGGCACCCCCTTTGACCACCGCAGTATGGCCATCGACCTCGATGTCGGCGCCCAATCGGCGCAGCTCCTGAACATGCATGAAACGATTTTCAAAAATGGTCTCAGTGATGATGCTGGTGCCGGTGGCAACAGCGGCGACCGCCATCAGCTGGGCCTGCATGTCGGTGGCCAGGCCCGGAAAAGGGGCGGTTCTGAAATTCATCGGCCTGGGCCGATCACTGGCCACCACCCGAATGCCTTGGGCCACCTCTTGAATCAAGACGCCTGCCTCTCGCAGTTTTTCAATGGTGGCGCCCATCATGTCCGGCTGTGCCTGACGCACCACGACATCACCACCGGCGGCTGCAACTGCGCACAGAAATGTGCCCGCCTCAATCCGATCGGCCATGATGGCATGCTGCGCACCGCCGAGCCGATCTACCCCATGAATCACTATTCGATCGGTGCCTGCCCCTTCAATTCGGGCGCCCATGCGCAGGAGGCACTGGGCAAGATCCACCACTTCGGGCTCGCGCGCTGCATTGTCGATGACGGTTGTGCCCTCGGCCAGCACCGCCGCCATCATCAGATTCTCTGTGCCGGTGACCGTGACCATATCGGTCACGATTCTTGCACCCCGTAAGCGTCTGGCCTGGGCCTTAATGTAGCCGTGCTCGATTCGAATCTCTGCACCCATCGCTGTTAAGCCCTTGATGTGCTGATCCACCGGACGCTGGCCGATGGCGCATCCCCCTGGAAGACTGACCAAAGCCTCACCAAAGCGGGCCAGCATCGGACCGAGGACCAACACCGAGGCCCGCATGGTTTTGACCAGTTCGTAAGGCGCTTGGAGATGCGTCATGGCATCCGAGTGGAGTGCGAGCTGCTCCTGGCCATCGGGCTGCTGGGCCACCGTCTCGATTCGAGTACCCATCTGGGCAAGAAGTTTTTTCATCGTGCTCACATCGCGCAGCCGCGGCACGTTGGACAGTACGAGCGGCTCGGCCGTGAGGAGCGACGCACACAGAATGGGCAGGGCTGCATTTTTCGCGCCCGATACCGAGACCTCGCCCTGAAGGGGGCTGCCACCGAGAATTTGAAAACGGTCCATAGGCTAAAACAGAAAGGCTCAACGCAGTGCGTTGGCCTGCGGGGTCCTTATGCGTGGGAAGAGGCGGCCCATTCCGCTGGCGTGAGTGTGCGCATGGAAAGTGCGTGAATCTCCGCCTTCATTCGGTCGCCCAGGGCCGCATACACCATTTGATGGCGAGCGATCGGCCGTTTGCCTTCAAAGGCAGCGCTGACAATCACCGCCTCGAAGTGATGGCCATCGCCTTGCACTGAGAGATGCTCGCAACTCAGGCCCTTGGCAATATCGGTTTGAATACTTTCTGGGGTCACCATGACGATGATTGTAGCCGGCCGCTAGACAGATGCTGCTGCGGCATGCGCTTTGAGCATACGCAAAAACACGGTCTCGAGGCTATCGTCCGGATGCTGCAAGAGGGCCTCGGTCGGCTCATCGGCCAGAACGCTGCCCGACTTCAGCAGAATTACTCGGCCGCACAAAGACTCCGCCTCTTCCAAGTAATGGGTGGTCAGCATGACCGTGTGGCCCTCCGTGTTCAGGCGACGAATAAACGCCCAGAGGCTTTGCCGTAATTCAACGTCTACTCCCGCGGTCGGCTCATCCAACACAATGACCGGGGGCCGATGCACGAGGGCCTGGGCCACCAAGACCCGGCGCTTCATGCCTCCGGATAAGGCCCGCATATTGACATCGGCTTTGTCTTGAAGTCCGAGATGGATGAGGAGCTCATCGATCCAGGCATCGTTTTTCGCCAGGCCGAAGTAGCCCGACTGAATGCGCAATGTTTCACGCACTGTAAAGAAAGGATCGAACACCAATTCCTGCGGCACCACGCCCAAGGAGCGCCGCGCCATAAAAGGCGCCTGCTGCACATCAAAGCCCAAGACAGCAACGCGGCCAGCGCTCGGACGCACCAGTCCCGACAAAATCTGAATCAGGGTCGTCTTGCCGGCGCCGTTGGGGCCGAGCAGGCCAACAAATTCACCCTGCTGAATTGTCAGGCTGACGTCGGAGAGGGCCTGCACAGCGCCCCTGTTGCTCTCGTAACGTTTGGAGACTTGCTGAAGATCAACCGCAGGAAGTGATGAGAAATTCATGCCTGCCACTGCATGAGACCATCCACCGACGACAGGCGGGCGAGGGCACGCAGCTGTGGTGGAGCCGATTCAATTCGAAGTGACTGGCCAAAACGTTGGCGAGATTCGCGATTCAGCTGCAAGAGCACCGCAAGGGCAGCGGTATCGACTTCTTGGAGCTGACTTAAGTCAGCCACCACCTGCGCAGCCGCCGTCTCTGTGGATAGCGTGTCAGGCCTCTCGCGAAGCTGACGCTGATGCCGATTGAGTTCAGACATGGCATTTTGCAAGACCAGGCGTTCCGAAAAAGCAAGGCGAATCGAGGTCATCTCTGCTGAATGTCCGCCGCTACTTAGCGCTCGCTGCCAATGTCTGATTCTTGTCGCGCAAGGATTGAATCAGGCCATCAATGCCTGAGGCGCCGACAATTTGGGCAAATTGATTTCGGTAATGTTCCACAAGCCAGAGGCCCATGATATTGAGATCAAAAATCTTCCAGCTGTTGGAAGATTTTTGCATCCGATAATCAATCTGTATCGGCTCACGGCCGAGCCGCAGCACTTGGGTGCGGACTACGATTTCATCATCGTCCGGTTTTGTCCTTACTGGCCGGACCTGAAACGTGAGGTCATTGACCTGGCGGACCGCGCCGGAGTAAGTCAGCAGCAGCAGCCGACGGAATTCCTGCATCAATAGCCGCTGCTGCTCAGGGCTTGCAGCACGCCAATTGCGGCCCACCGCGAGGGCGGTCATGCGCTGAAAATCCACATAGGGCATGACCTTTCGCTCCACCAGCAAATTCAGGCGTTCAATGTCACCGGTCTGAAGACTTCGGTCCGCCTTGAGATCGTCCAGCACGCTTTGTGAAATGGATCGAATGAACTCATCTGGGGCGCCTTGGGCCAGCAGGCTCGGCGCCCAACATGCCGACATCAGAACCAACACCATGCGGCCAAGCTGTCGCTTTATTGAGGGAAACATTTTCAAACTCTTCTTCAATTAATCTTCTTTTATCTTGAGAGGAGGAGGCTCGCCATCGTGAGCAAGGCTGCGGCGCCGGGCGAGCCATGCATCACGCACGCCCGAATAGCGGTCAAAGGACAGTGCCTCAATCGTATCTTGGGCGTCTAACAAATCTTTTCTTCGGTCAATGGCGATGAGTCCATACACAATGTTGCGGCCTGCGCCTTGCTCAAAGACTGATCCGATGGGGTCAAAATTAAAATCGGCCAACGTTCCGATCGTATCGCGAACGGTGCTCGGCCCGAGCAGCGGCAGCACAAAATAGGGCCCAGGGCCAATCCCCCATCGGCCGAAGGTCTGGCCAAAATCTTCATTGGTCTTAATCAGCCCCATCTCGGAGGCGGGGTCACCGAGGCCGAGCGCGCCGATGGTGGAATTGATCAGCACCCGGCTCCCCGCTGTCACCGCGGCCTGCGGCTTTCCCTGCAGCAGCTGATGGGCCGTGATGATGACGTCACGAAGATTGCTGAAAACATTTCTCAGACTCCGCTGAGCCAATTCAGGAACATAGTCCCGATAGGCTTCCGCGACCGGCTTGACCACGGCGCGGTCCAGGGTGTCATTGAATTCAAAAACAGCACGGTTGTAACGCTCCCAAGGATCGCGGGGGTCACCGATGTGGCCCGCCGGCAGGTGGGCACATCCGGCCGCTGCCATCAGGGCCAGGAGCAGTACGAATCGACGCAGCATGTTGTTCATGGACAATTTATTTGCGGCCAGAGCTGGCCGAGGAGGACGGCTCGGTGGCCTTGTTGTACAGAAACTGAGAAATCAGATTTTCAAGCACCACCGCTGACTGGGTCATGCGGATGCGGTCTGCTGCCTTGAGCATCTCCGTGTCGCCGCCGGGCTCCAGGCCGACATAGTTATCGCCCAGCAATCCGGAGGTCAGAATCTTGGCCGAGGTGTCTTTTGGAAATTGATAACGCGCATCCATATCAATCAGCACGAGCGCTTGATACTGTTGGTCGTCGAATTGAATCTGTCGGACGCGTCCCACCACCACGCCAGCGCTGCGCACTGCCGCTCGAGGCTTGAGCCCACCGATGTTGTCGAAGTAAGCCTTCAGCTCATAGGTGCTGCCGGGGCCGCGGGTGCCGAGGTTACTGACCTGCAGGGCCATAAAGAGCAGCGCCAGCAGGCCCAGAAGCACAAAGGCTCCGACAGCAAGATTTAAATTTCGCGACTGCATTTTTTAAAGCTCTCCAAACATGAGTGCGGTCAGTACAAAGTCGAGTCCCAAAACAGCCAGCGAGCCCACCACCACGGTCAGCGTCGTCGCCCGGGCCACGCCCTCTGGAGTGGGCCGGGCGCCATAGCCCTGCATCAACGCGATCTGGGTGACGGCGACTCCGAAGACCAGACTCTTGATTACACCATTGACGACATCGTCCCAGAAATCGACGCCCCCCGACATCTGCGACCAGAAGGCGCCAGGATCCACGCCAATGAGCACGACCCCCACCAGCCAGCCCCCAAGGACGCCGACCGCGGAAAACAAAGTCGCCAGCAAGGGCACCGCAATGAGTCCGCCATAAAAACGTGGCCCCAGAACCCGAGCAATCGGATCAACTGCCATGGTCTCCAATGCGGCGAGCTGCTCGCCCGCTTTCATCAGGCCGATCTCAGCAGTCAGCGAAGTGCCGGCCCGGCCCGCAAACAATAAGGCCGAGATCACCGGGCCCAACTCTCGCACCAGGGCGAGGGCGACCAGCAGGCCGAGGGCCTCCTCAGACCCATAACGCCTCAGGGTGTAGTAGCCCTGAAGGCCCAGCACCAGCCCGACAAATAGCCCTGCCACCACAATGATGGCCAAGGAATGATTGCCAAGAAAATGCACCTGGGCTGCGATGAGTCGAGGCCGCCTCCAGATGGCCGCCGAACGCCGCAAAATTCCCAGCAGCAGCAGCGCAAAACTGCCGAGATCTTGGACCAGCTTGACACACGCCTGGCCCAGTGCGGCAACCGCGGTGAGTACTGCCATCAACGATTCTCCGAAAGGCCGAACGCCTCATGCAGCGGTGCCGCCGGGTAGTGAAATCGAACCGGGCCATCCATACGGCCATCCAGAAACTGGCGCACAAAAGGATCCTCGCTGACCCGCAACTCATCCGGCGTTCCCTGTGCAGCAAGCTTTGCGCCTGTTGGTGACGGCGCAAACACAAAAATTCGATCCGCAATCGCAAAGGTTTCGGCAACGTCATGCGTGACGACAATTGAGGTGGCGCCCAGGGCGCTGTTGAGTCCACGAATCAGGTTGGCGGTCACGCCCAGAGAGATGGGGTCAAGGCCGGCAAATGGTTCATCGTAAAGAATCAGCTCGGGATCCAGGGCAATGGCGCGGGCGAGCGCGACTCTCCGGGCCATGCCGCCTGAGATCTCCGAGGGCTTGAGCTGGGCGGCACCCCGAAGGCCGACGCACTCTAGCTTGAGCAAGACCAGGTCACCCAGCATCGACTCGGAGAGGTTGGTGTGCTCACGGATTGGAAACGCAACATTTTCAAAACACGTCAGATCCGTAAACAAGGCGCCAAACTGGAACAACAAACCCAGCCGACGACGGACTTCATAGAGACGTTCCTGATGGCGGGGCTCCAAAGGCTGGCCGAAAACCTCGACGATTCCTTGCGAAGGCACAACCAGGCCGCTGATGAGTCGCAGCAGTGTGGTCTTGCCCACGCCCGATCCGCCCATCAAGGCCACCACCTGGCCTGGCGGAATCTCGAAGCTCACTGAATCAATGACGGGCCGCTGGCCATAGCCAAAACTCAGACGACGAAACGCCACCACCGGCGCGGCATCGCGCGGAGCAGTCGAGGCTTTCAGAACAGACGGAGAAGATGCGGTGTGATCCTGCGGCAAAGAAAACCCTGATGATCGAGTGGAGGCGTTGCGCCTCATTTTAGGCGCGATTGCCGCTTAAGAGTTCCTCGGCAATCGCCAGCGCCTCCGATGTGCCCCGTAACACCATGACATCGTGGGCCTGAATCACCAGGCCTGCATCGATGGCAAGCCGCTCCTTTCCGCGACGCAGGCTGGTCATCTCGACCCCAATGTCCACAAAGCGCAGCGAGTCCACCGTAGATCCCACAGAAGGTGATGTGGCTGCAACACCAAAAGACCGCAGCATGATTTCTGCACTGCGTTCGCTGACGTCATCCATTGACCCATGAAAATATCCGCGCAGCAGCGCATACCGACTGTCTCGGACCTCACGCACCCGGCGCAAGACACGATGCAGCGGCACGCCCGCCAGGGCCAATGCATGCGAGGCCAGCATCAGGCTGCCTTCGACCACCTCGGGCACGACCTCCGTTGCGCCGGCAGCCCGAAGGCTGGACAAGTCATGATCATCGCGAGACCTGACGATAATCGGCAGGGCCGGCGCAAGTTGGCGGGCAGCATGAATGACATGCACTGCTGAGGCCCGATCGGCATAAGTGATCACCAAGATCGAAGCCCGATGAACGCCTGCTGCCAGTAAGGTCTCGCGACGGGCCGCATCGCCAAACACCACTGAGCTGCCGGCAGCGGCGGCCTCACGGGTCCGCTGCGGATCCAGATCCAGTGCCACGTATGCAATACGCTCTGCATCCAGCATTTGCGCAAGATTTTGGCCGCATCGGCCAAAGCCACACACGATCACATGCTGGTCTGAGCCCAATGTTTGAGAGGCAATCCGATGAATCTCAAGGGAACGCAAAAACCACTCGTTGCGCACCAGCCGAAGAATCCAGCGGTCGCTTTGCTCAATGATGAAAGGCGCAATCAACATCGAAATCACCATCGCGGCCTGCACTGGCTGCAAAACCGATTGGGGAACGAGGCCATTCAGGCCCGCTGGATCCAAGAGCACGAATCCAAACTCGCCGGCCTGACAGAGCCACAGGCCAGTCTTTAATGAGGGGCCTGTGCTGATGCCAAAAAAACGCGCCAGGGCTGCAATCACGACAAACTTAAACAGCATCGGACAGATCACCATCAGCAGCACCAATGCCCACTGCGAGACGAGCACAGAGAAATCCAGCAGCATGCCGACAGAAATAAAAAACAAGCCCATCAACACATCACGATAGGGCTTCACATCTGCCTCCACCTGATAGCGATACTCCGTCTCGGAGATGAGCATGCCGGCAAGAAACGCGCCCAAGGCCAGCGAGAGGCCGGCATGTTCGGTGATCAGCGCCAGCCCGAGCGTCATCAGCAGCACATTCAACGTGAACAGCTCTTGTGACTTTCTCCGGGCCACCAGCGCGAGCCAGGGCCGCACCAGGCGCTGGCCAATCAGCAGGGCCAGTCCCAGCACAAGAAGGGATTTGGCTATTGCCATGCTGAGCGCCCAGCCCAGGCCCTGGTCCGACTGGCCCGTGAGGCCAGAGAGTGCCGGAATTAACACCAAAAGCGGCACGACCGCGAGATCCTGAAACAGCAGCACGCCCACGACCGGCCTGCCGTGGGCGGATTCCAGCTCGCCACGATCTCCGGCAAGCCGCATCACCATCGCGGTCGATGACATCGCCAGCGCGCCTCCCAGTGCGACCCCCGCCTGCCACGTCATGCCATGCCAGGACGCAGTCAGGCCAATTAGGCCAGCCACCATCGCCAGCGTGAGTCCAACTTGCATACCGCCCAGTCCAAAGACGAGACTGCGCATGGCCCGCAGTTTGGGCAGGCTAAATTCCAGGCCGATCGAGAACATCAAAAACACCACGCCGATCTCGGCAAGCCATCGCGTGACATCCGTGTCAGGCGCAAGCGCGAGGGCATTCGGTCCGAGCACTACCCCGACCGTTAAATAGCCCACCAGGGGCGGCAGGTTGAGGGCCCGAGCCGCCGTCACCGCCCCCACCGAGACGGCCAGCAATACAACGATGATCCCGAGGAGTGAATCCATAGCTGGTATGAAGTTTGCTAGCGGCCTTTGCTACACTGTTTTCCCATGGGGTCAAGTGTAACAACGCGCACTGCCAGCACGATGGAAAATCAGAACAAAGATCCACACCGTCACCAGCGGTCCAAATTCAGCGCAGAGCGGGTGTTTGAGCGAGCCCGCGAGGTGATCCGTATTGAGGCCGATGCGGTGCTTGGCCTTCTGGATCAACTCGACCACCAGTTGGTGCAGGCCGCCGAGCGGATTCTCCGCTGCACGGGCCGCGTGGTTGTCTCGGGGATCGGCAAATCAGGCCATGTGGCCAACAAGGTGGCGGCCACGCTGGCCTCCACCGGAACACCCGCTTATTTTGTGCATCCTGCGGAGGCCCAGCACGGCGATCTCGGCATGATTCAGGCCGATGATGTCGTGTTGGCGTTCTCCAATTCAGGAGAGACTGAGGAGCTGTCCTTCATCGCGCCCTACATCAAACGCTTGGGCGCCACGCTGATTGCCGTTACCGGAAACCCTGAATCGCGTCTTGCTCAGGCGGCCGATGTTCACCTGAATGCGGCCGTGAGTGCCGAGGCTTGTCCGCTGAATCTCGCACCAACGGCAAGCACATCCGCCGCATTGGCGCTGGGCGATGCGTTGGCGCTCGTGCTGCTGGATCTGCGCGGATTTAGCGCAGAGGATTTCGCGCGCTCGCACCCCGGGGGTAGCCTGGGCCGACGGCTGTTGATTCGTGTCGAGGATGTGATGCGTACCGGTGAGCAGCTGCCCGCGGTACGACTGGGCACACCTGTCACCGATGCATTTGCAGAGATGAGTGCCAAGCGCATGGGCATGACGGCAGTGACGGATGATCAGCAGCGGGTAATGGGTATCTTCACAGACGGCGATTTACGGCGGGTCTTGTCCCAGGGCACCGATATCCGCGGTGTGCAGATCGATCAAGTGATGAGCAAACAGCCCAAGACCATTGATCGGCATCGGCTGGCCAGCGAAGTGGCCCATCTGATGGAATCAACCCGCATCAACCATCTTTTGGTGGTCGATGATGCGGGCCGCCTGGAGGGTGCTGTGGGCATTCACGATCTGTTTGCGGCCAAGATTCTCTAGCCTTCAGCACATAGGCCCACGCCAAGATGCCGATAACGAATCCCTCCCTTGAAGACGCAGCCCGTCGGGCGAAGGCCCTTCGCTGGATGTTCTTTGATGTCGATGGCGTGCTCACCGATGGGGGCCTGTATTACTCAGGCCAGGGAGAGACACTGAAACGTTTTCATGTTCTCGATGGTCAGGGCTTGAAAGCGCTTCAGCAGGCGGGCCTGCGGCTGGGGATTCTCAGCGGAAGAACCCATCCCGCGACCGAGGCCCGGGCCCGAGAGCTGGGCTTCGATGTGGTGATTCAAGGCGCAGAGCGCAAGGGCCCGGCTTTTGATCAGGTGCTGCGTGAACGGGGAATCTTGGCAGCTGAGTGCGGACATATGGGGGACGATCTGCCCGACTTGGAAATCTTCGATCGGGTTCATTTTGCTGCAGCACCTCCGAATGCCGTCGATGCGGTGTTGGCCGCCGCCCATTGGATCTCGGGCAAAGCGGGTGGCTTTGGTGCGGCCCGTGAATGCTGCGATTTCATTCTCGAGGCCCGGCGATGAGGCAGCCCGAATGGCTCGGCAGCACCATCTCGGTCAGTCTCTTTGCGCTGCTGGCGGCGGCCTCTTGGGGGCTGAATGAATTTCTGCGTCGGGCCCAGCTTGAGGCCACCGTGATCAATCCCGCGGGGCCCAATGCAATCATCGAAAATCCGCGAGTCACCCGCAGTGATGTGCAGGGCCATGCCCAATACCGGCTCGATGCGCGACGTATTCTGTTTGAAGAGCAGGCGGATCGTAGCCTCGTGGAGCAGCCCGTCATGGTCTCGCTGGCCAGTGACCGGCCCGCCACAGTCATGCGGGCAGACCGAGCCATCACCACTCGCCAGCAGAATCACATTGATCTAGAGGGCAACGTTCGGATTGAACGCAGCGCCTTTGATGGGCAGCCTGCTGCGAGAGTCTTCACCAGCCAGGCCACATTTTTGGTCCGTGAAGAGCGGGCCCTGACCGATGCGCCAGTGCTCATTGAGCGCGGCGCTTCAACCCTGCAGGGCAAGGGCATGCGGCTGGATCAGAAAACCCGTCAGCTGGAAATTATTTCGGACTCACGAATGGTGGTTCCGAAAAAAGGCCAGCCGTGAGCGTCCGTCATCTCTTGCGCTGGCCGGCGCTGCTGCTGACTCTGTCGCTTTGCGTGGTAGGCCTCGGGCCGCTTCGGGCGGAAAAAGCAGACCGAGACAAGCCCACCACCATCGATGCTGACCGGCTGAATCACGACGATCAAAAACAAATCACCGTCTTTACGGGAAATGTGGTGTTGACTAAGGGCACGCTGATCATGCGTGGTGATCGCATGGAGTTCTGGCAGGACGCGGCCGGCAACACTTTCGGCACCATGGTTGGAAAGCCAGCGCGCTTTCGGCAAAAAAGAGATGGTGTCAACGAATTCATGGAAGGGGAATCCGCCCGGCTGGACTACAACGGAAAAGACGAGGTCGTGACCCTCAGTCAGAATGCCATCTTGCGGCGCTTAGAGGGCGATGTGCTGAAAGATCAAGTGGCTGGAGATGCGCTGACTTACAACAATATCACCGAGCAGTACCAGGTGGAATCCTCGCAGGGCCAGCCCCGCTCGCGCATGGTGCTGATGCCGGGTAAGCGTTGATGGCGGCGATCAACACGCTGGACGTGCGCGGCCTGAGGAAATCCTACAAGGGCCGTGAGGTCGTCAAGAACGTCACGCTGCACATTGAGAGTGGTGAGGTGGTGGGCCTGCTGGGCCCCAACGGCGCGGGCAAGACCACAAGTTTTTACATGATTGTGGGCCTAGTGAAATCGGATGCCGGGGAGATTCTGATGGACGGAGAGAATCTCGCACGACTTCCGATTCATCGTCGGGCCCGGCTTGGGCTGTCGTATCTTCCCCAGGAGGCCTCTGTCTTTCGCAAGCTATCGGTGGCCGACAACATTCGGGCGGTGCTGCAGCTGCAGCGCACTCCAGAGGGCAAACCATCGGATGCGGCCCATGTCGAAGAGCGTCTCGTGGGGCTGCTGGAGGATCTGCAGATTGCCCATCTGCGTAACAACATGGCGATTCTGCTGTCTGGCGGAGAGCGACGGCGAGTTGAGATTGCGCGGGCGCTGGCAACATCGCCACGATTTATTTTGCTGGACGAGCCTTTTGCAGGCGTCGATCCAATTGCAGTCATCGAGATTCAGCGCATCGTGCGCTTTTTAAAAGAGCGCGGCATCGGTGTGCTCATCACCGATCACAATGTCCGTGAGACCCTCGGCATTTGTGATCGCGCCTACATCATCAGCGAGGGCACAGTGCTCGCCAGCGGCGTGCCACAAGACATCATTGCCGATGCAAATGTCCGCAAGGTATACCTTGGGGAACATTTCCGAATGTAACGTGCATGGCCGCCCTTAAACCCTCTCTCGGCCTTCGCACCTCGCAACAACTGGCGCTGACGCCACAGCTGCAACAATCGATTCGGCTGCTGCAGATGTCGACAGCCGATCTCGAGCAAGAAGTGGATCGGTTTCTTCAGGAAAATCCACTGCTCGAAATGGCTGAGCCCGCATCCAGCCCTGAGACGCCGGGCCCAGACGACGGCCCACCCGATGCTGCCGATCGGGCAGATGAAGGCCTGGCCAGCTCGGCTGAGAGCTGGTCCTCGGGTGGATCGCGGGCCCACAACGACGATGACGACTGGTGGGAGTCACAACAGAGTCAGCCCATCGGCCTGCGGCAACATCTGCGCGAGCAGGCCCACAGCTTGAAATTGTCAGACCGTGATCGCGCCTGGCTCGACACACTGATTGAATCCCTGGATGACGACGGCTATCTGCGCGACAGCCTGGAGGAGCTCGAAGAAAGCGTGGCGGATTTGTTTTCAGAAATGTTCGGCGAACGGCTGGATGCCGATGAAATCGCGCTCGGACTAAAACTTTTACAAAGCCTCGATCCTCGCGGAGTCGGAGCGCGAACGCTGCAAGAGTGCCTTTTGCTTCAGCTGGTGCCCCGGGATCATGGGGCGGATCCCGAAGCAGAAGACTCTGATGGCCTATGCCGGGCGCTTGCCACGAACATTGTGAGCGATATGGCCCACCTGAATGCCCTCGGCGCCAAAGATTTCAATGGGCTGTGTCAGGCACTTCGCTGTGACAAAGAGGCACTCAAGGCATCGATGCGGTTGATTCAGCAGCTCAACCCAAAGCCTGGCGCTGACTTCATGGACGATGCGGCCGAATCCGTCGTGCCCGATGTCATCGCTTATCGGCTCGGCACAAGGGGAGGCGGTGGCCGATGGCAGGTGCGGCTCAATGAATCCGCCGTGCCACGGCTCTCCATCAATCCACTGTATGCTGAACTCATTCGCCAGGAGCGGGCCAGCAGCATGACGGCCCAGCTGCAAGAAGCCCGCTGGGTCATCAAAAATATTCAACAACGCTTCGATACCATTTTGCGTGTCTCGCAGGCGATCGCCATTGAGCAGCAGGCGTTTTTCGAGCAAGGTGAAATCGCGATGCGTCCGCTGGTGCTGCGAGAAATCGCTGAACGCTGCGAGCTCCACGAATCGACGGTCTCGCGCGTGACCACCAACAAATACATACTCACGCCCCGCGGCACTTTTGAGCTGAAATACTTTTTTACCAGCCATGTCCGTACCGAGGGCGGGGGGGCTGCCTCCTCGACCGCCCTGCAGGCCAAGATCCGGCAATGGATTGCCGAGGAGGACCCGCGGCGGCCCCTGTCCGATCAGCAGATTTCAGACCGCTTCTCCGCAGAGGGCATTCAAGTTGCGCGGCGCACGATTGCAAAGTATCGGGAAGCGCTCAGAATTGATCCCGTCAGCCAACGTAAAAAACTCTAAACCGAGGAGGTAGGACCATGCATCTGACCGTCAAAGGGCACCATATCGACATCACCGAGGCGATCCGCAACTATGTGGACCAGAAATTCGGCAGGACTTGGCGGCACTTTGATCATGTCAACGAGGTCCACGTGGTGCTGGGCGTTCAGAAACTCATCCAGATCGCCGAGGTCACCGTCCACCTGCCGGGCAAGGATGTCCACTGCGAGGCCAGCCACGCGGACCTCTATGCGGCCATTGATCTGCTGGCCGATAAGCTGGACCGGCAGGTCGTCCGGTATAAGGAGACGCATCGGCCGGGGGTCCACCGCGGCCAGGGCGCGGACGCTCGGCTTGCCACCTGACCGGTTTAGCGCAGCGCAACGAAAGATTTATAATCCGGCCTCTCGACTTGACGAGGCGGAGCAATGAACCGCATTAGCCAGCTTTTACCTCTGGCCAACATTGCAGTTGGCCAGGAAGCCAGCAGTAAAAAGCGCGTCTTTGAACAGGCGGGGCTTCTTTTTGAAAATAACCAGGGCATCGCTCGGGTCAAAGTCTTCGATTCTTTATTTGCCCGCGAGCGGCTGGGGTCCACTGGCCTAGGAGAAGGCATCGCCATTCCACATGGCCGGATCAAGGGCCTCAAAGAGGCCGTCGCTGCACTCATCCGGCTCTCCGAGCCTGTGCCCTTCGATGCGCCCGATGGAAAACCCGTCACCCTGTTGTTATTTCTTCTGGTGCCAGAGCAGGCAACTCAGCAGCACTTGGAAATTCTCTCTGAGGTCGCAGAGATGCTCTCCGATCGTCAGATGCGCGATTTGTTGAGCACCGAGACCGACCCGCAGTCTTTGCATCGGGCACTCGAGGCCTGGCAGCCTGCCCGTGCTTGACGTCAAGGCCCTCTTTGACGAACACGCGGAGACACTCAAGCTTAGTTTTTTGACGGGACAAGCCGGGGCAGGCCGAAAGATCGGCGGCCAGTCGACTGAAAGTGCCGACCTGATCGGGCACTTGAATCTGATTCATCCCAACCGAATTCAGATCATGGGCACGCCTGAAGTCGCCTACTACAACCGTCTGGATCCACAGCGAAAAAACTATCTGACCGCGGAACTGATTGCCGGCCGGCCGCCGGCGATCATCATCGCCGACGATGAGATTCCCCCCGCTGAATTGTTTACCGCCTGCGAACGCGAGAGCCTGGCACTGCTGAGAACCACCGTATCGGCAGGCCAGGTGATTGAAATCCTTCGGACGCAGCTGGCCCGCACGCTGGCGCCACAGACCCAGATGCATGGCGTATTTATGGATGTGCTGGGCATGGGAGTGCTGGTTGCCGGTGAGTCAGGCCTTGGAAAAAGTGAACTCGGACTCGAATTGATCACCCGAGGCCACGGACTGATTGCGGATGACGTGGTCGACTTCACTCGGATTGCCCCGGACGCGGTGGAAGGCCGATGCCCGCCGCTGCTGCAAAACCTGCTGGAGGTTCGCGGCCTGGGCCTATTGGATATTCGCGCGATTTTTGGCGAGACTGCAGTGCGAAGAAAAATGCGGCTGAAATTGATTGTCCAGCTGATTCGCCGCAGTGTGATGAATGAATTTGAAAGGCTTCCCCTGGAGGCCATGAATCAAGATGTGATGGGCCTGCCCATCCGCAAGGTGGTGATTCCGGTTGCTGCAGGCCGTAACCTGGCGGTCCTGGTGGAGGCGGCTGTGCGCAACTCAGTGCTCAGTCTTCGCGGTATCGACACCATGCAGGAATTCGTTGAACGTCAGCAGGCGGCGATGCAGCAGCCTGCGTCGGACCCCACGCCATGAAGATTGTGTTGGTCACCGGCATGTCGGGCTCCGGCAAGTCGGTGGCCTTGAATCTGCTGGAGGATTCGGGATACTTCTGCATCGATAACCTTCCAGTTGCATTTCTCGGTCAGGCACTGGCGAGCCTCATGGCCGAAGGCTTATCGCAGCTGGCGGTTGCCGTCGATGCGCGAACCGCGGGCTCGCTGGCCCATCTGTCCAAAAACCTGGAACAGATTCGTAAGGCAGGCCACGATGTGCGGGTTGTGTTTCTCAATGCCCGCGACGAAATTCTGGTGCAACGCTACTCCGAGACCCGGCGCCGCCATCCCTTAAGCCAAAAATTAAATACCGCAACTGTTTTTGGCGAGGACTCAGTTCAGACGCTCATGGACTGCATCGCCCGAGAACGCGAGCTTCTGGCCGATATCGAGCCATTGGGAATCCCCCTGGACACCAGTGATCTACAGCCACAGGTCCTCAGGCGCTGGGTGAAAGAGATTCTCGATTTGGATAACACGCCGCTGATGGTGTTGTTTCAATCCTTCGCTTTCAAAGACGGTATTCCGTTGGATGCCGACCTCGTCTTTGATGCACGCTGTCTTCCCAATCCTCACTATGATGCCCAGCTGAAGGCCCTCAGCGGTCGCGACGCGGCAGTGATTCAGTATCTGGAGTCGTTTGATTCAGTCCGCGAAATGATTGATGACATTGCGGGTTATCTCCAGAAGTGGCTGCCTCGGCATGCCGAGGAACATCGCAGCTACCTCACGGTGGCCATCGGCTGCACTGGCGGCCAGCATCGGTCGGTCTACTGTGCCGACACGCTGCACGAAAAATTCAAACTGGCCTACTCCTGCGCGGTCCGACATCGGTCGCTCTCGCGACGGGGCAAAGCCTAGCCAATAATCGTTTCACTGGGGACGGCAGCGGAAGGCTCAGGGCCTCTGGCCAGCCAAATCGCGTCAGGCCTTTCGGGGCGCCGGCGGGCGCCTTGGGGCCATCGTGCCGAAGCATCGCCACCGAGATCAACATCCGATAGTGCGTCAGGCTGTGACGCACTTCGATCACGCGCTGGAGCGCTGCAATGGTTTTATCCCAATCTCGAGGAAGCGCATCCGGATCAATGGTCCACGGCAGCCAGAGGCTGGGCCAAACCCCAGCGCTTGGCTGCTGCATGAGCCAGACGGACTGCGTATTCGAAAAAACCGCCCAATACAGTTGACGTTGGGGCACGATGCGCTTGGTCTTTAGCGCAGGATAGCGGCCCACCTCGCCTCGGCAATAGGCCTGGCAGTCCGACGCGATCGGGCAGCGGCCACACTGCGGCGCCTTCGGCCGACAAATCAAGGCGCCAAGGTCCATGATGGCCTGGGTATAGGCGGGCATATCGCAGCTGTGCTTGGGCAGCCGATCATAGGCCTCCACCCAGAGCGCGCGCTCCAAGGCAGGGCTGCCCCAGGGCTGCTCGGCACAGGTCAGCCGGGCCAGCACACGCTTGACATTGCCATCCAGAATCGCGGCCCGCTCGCCAAATACAGTTGAGGCAATGGCGGCGGCAGTCGATGGCCCGATTCCGGGCAGCTCAGCAAGGGCCTGAGCCGACCCCGGAAACCGGCCCGCATGATGGGCAGCGATCTCGCGTGCGCAGGCATATAAATTCCGGGCCCGATGGTAGTAGCCCAATCCCGACCAGAGTGCGAGCACCTCCTGTTCGGTCGCCCCAGCCAGCGCCTGAAGGTTCGGAAAGCGTTGGATGAATCGATCGAAGTAATCGATGACTGTGGTCACCTGCGTCTGCTGCAGCATGATTTCAGACAGCCAAACGCGATATGGATCGGCAGGCTGGCCCTGCCAGGGCAAGTCATGGCGGCCATGTCGCCGTTGCCAGCCAATGAGCCGCTGCGCGAAAGCCGACGGTTTAGCGCTGGCAGCCATGGCAAAAAAATGTGCTGCGCTGTCCAATCATCAGGCGACGAATGGGCCGGCCACAGCGCTGGCAAGGCTGGCCCTCGCGGCCGTAGACGCAGTGCATCTGGCCATAACGGCCCCGCTCGCCATCCGGCCCCACGAAACTCTGAATCGTGCTGCCGCCACGATCGATCGCCGCCTGCAAAATTCGCTTCACTGCGGCGGCCAGACGGTCATAGCGCGAACGTGAGATCGCCGATGCCTTGCGTAGAGGATGAATTCCTGACTCAAAGAGGGCCTCGCAGGCGTAGATGTTCCCAACACCGACCACGCAACTGCCTTCCATTAGCCACTGCTTCACAGCAAGGCGGCGGCCCCGGGCACACTCGGCCATCCACCAGCCATCGAACCGCTGATCAAAAGGCTCGCGGCCGCTTGAAGTCGCACCGAGCAGCGCGCCCAGCTCCTTATGGCCGACCTGGTCGCGATCCAGCCACCGCCATGAGCCGAACCGTCGCGGATCATGAAAGACAAGCCTTCGGGCCTGCCCGCGCGAGGATTCAAATTCCAGCATCACATGGTCATGCAGGCCGAGGCCTGTATCGCGATCAGTGGAATGCGATATCGAGCCCGACATGCCGAGATGAACCGCCATCCACCCCGACTCGAACTCCAGCAACACATATTTCGCACGTCGTGAGATCGACACAATTGCTTCGCCCACAAGCCGGGCCAGCGCTGTCCGAGGAAAGGCATGACGAAGCCGTTTGCCGGAATCGCGAAAACCGCGAAACACGCAGCCAGAGATGGCCTGGCGCACGGCGCGGGCAGTCACTTCAACTTCAGGTAATTCGGGCATGATATCGGTCAGGAAAACCCAATGAGTGTAGAGGCATGAGCACGCTTCGGTCCCGATCCATCATTTTGCTGCTGAGCATTGGCCTTGTGCTCGGTGCGACTGAGTCGGCCTGGTCCGCAACCGGCAGAACCATTGACCGCGGCCGCGAGCAGGCGGGCCTGATTTTTCAAATCCTGGCCAGCGAACTGGCCCTTGCCCGGGGTGATATTGGCACTGCAGCCGCCACCTATCTGAGCGTGGCCCGGCAGACCCAAGATCCGGGCGCGGCCCGCCGCGCAACCGAGCTCGCCATTCAGGCCCGTTCGCCTGAGCGGGCGCAAGAGGCTGCCGCCATTTGGCAGAACGTTGCGCCCGATGATGCGGAGGCCCAGAGCACACTGGATCTGTTGCACGTGGTGTTGGGGGAGAATGAAAAGTTAATTCGTTCTTTAAACGCACGCCGTGATCGGGCCATCAAAGAGCAGCGGCTGGATGCTTTTTACGAATACCTCGCCGGACTTGCCAGCCGCGCGCCCAGCAAATCCGATGGTCTGAGAATATTTGATTCGGTCAGTCGGCCTGATCAAGAAAAACCCAATGTCGCGTACACGCTGGCCATGATGCATGAAAAAGCAGGCCAGCCTCAGATGATGGAAAAAATCTTGCGCGGACTCATCGCACGCGATCCGCAGCATGCTCATGCCCACAATGCATTGGGCTATCACTTCGCTGACCGCAATGAGCGACTTGGCGAAGCCAAAGCATTGATCGAGCGGGCCCTCGCACTGGCCCCAAATGATGCCCACATTATCGACAGCATGGGCTGGGTCTATTTTCGACTCGGCGATCTTGAGCGTGCAGAACAATATCTTCGGCAGGCGCAACGTCAGCTGCCCGATGCCGAAATTTCCACTCACCTGGGTGAAGTGTTGTGGAGCCGCGGACGCCGAGAGGAAGCGGAGTCAATGTTCAGGGCAGCCTTTGGTGCCGATCCGAGCAATGAGGTGCTGATCAACACGCTCAAGCGCCTTGGCATTTCCCCCGCACGTGTGCATCCCCGTTGAATCGACTACTGAGGTCAGCCCGCGCCCTTGTGGTGTTGTGTTGTGCCGCTGCTGGGGCACTGGTGGCAGGCTGTGCCGCCCCCATCCCGAAGCAGGCGGCTGTGGAGCATTTCAGTCTCGAGAGGGCAGATGAGCAGCTCCGGCTTGCTCGATCCGGGCGATTCATCCTCTCGGTACAGCACCCGCAGTGGGATCAGCGACGCGGCGGCCAGGGCCGATTTGAATGGCTGCAGCTGATTCCCGCCACGGTGATGCCATCGAATCAGGTTGAACGGCAAATTCTCATTTGGCTGGGTCCACTTGGTCAGACCCTCGGCAGTCTCGAGCGGCGACTCATCGCCTCACCTGCAGGGCTACTCAGAGAAAAAAGAATCGAGGCGGTGATTCATGCGTTTGATGCCGAGGGCAGGCCGCTCGATGTCCAGCAGCGCTCGTGGATGACACGGGCCCTTCTCGGCGATACGCTCGTGGCGCTCGACGAGGCCGAACTGCGACTCCTGATGCAATCACTGATGGATTCATTTGAAAGCCTTTCGACCTTGGCCTCTGGCGGCCGCGAGTTTGAGTTCAGCATCCGTCAGCTGGATATCCGACTGAGGGCCGTGCTCGATCCCATCTAGGGCATGCGTTGCGCACCTGAACAAGTCATGCAGCCCAACACCTTGACACTTAAAGCGCCCGCAAAGATCAATTTGTTCTTGCATGTGGTGGGCCGGCGGGAGGATGGCTACCACCTGCTGGAAAGCGCCTTTGAATTGATCGACTGGTCCG
>Ga0194120_10000826_pt1 | contig 58126 bp, 43 predicted proteins | sample TA2MahCa65mmetaG_FD_148642 | JGI IMG/M metagenome (GOLD analysis project Ga0194120, IMG submission 148642) | Freshwater microbial communities from Lake Tanganyika, Tanzania - TA2015019 Mahale Deep Cast 65m | ecosystem: Environmental > Aquatic > Freshwater > Lake | place: Tanzania: Lake... | reverse complement strand
ATCTTTCACGTTGCTCAGCAGTTCAACTCCGAGCGGACCGTAATCCCAGCAGCCGTTGAGTCCGCCGTAAATTTCCGATGATTGAAATACAAATCCCCGCCGTTTTGCCAGCGAGACAATTTTATCCATTATATTTTCTGTTTGTTTGGGCATAATACCATTTTATGTTTGTAAAATTATTTGCCACAAATTTCACGAATGAACTCTTATTTATATTAGTTAGAATTCGTGTAATTAGTGGCTCTATCTTTTTCTTTTATTTTTCACAACTTTCTTTTCTGCAACATTCACTTTCGGTTTTTGAGGAGAGGGTAAATTCTTTGTCGTTGTCAATACAATTTGTTCGACTATTATTCCTTCAAATTTCATTTGCATTGAAAGCGTGAGTTTTTTCAAATCTTGTGATGCGTACGGTTCGCAGTTGTAATTTCGCGAAAGTTCATGCAATTGTTTGTTAATCAGCGTTTGCGAAATTCCCGTTGCGAGAAAAACATTTCGCGTAAAGCGTTTCTTTTTCGCGTTCGGAATTTCCGTTTCGCTTTTCTTTATCCAATAATCTTTTACGCCAAATTGAAATAGAGCAGAATCAATTTTTTTATCCAGCACAACAAGAAGCGAATCATCATTGCGTTTTGGAATTTCTTTAGTCGAAAAATTTGCAACAATGTTATTGTAACTCAACGCTGAACACAACACTGCAAGTATTGCGACAATGACGAGGCGAACTTTTATGTATTTGGGAAGTTGCATTATAGATTTCAGATTTCAGATTTTAGATTACGGAAAACAGAAATCCATAATCAGTAATCTAAAATCATTTTCCAGTAAAGCTCGCTTTTCGTTTTTCAAGAAACGCTTTCGTTCCTTCCTTCATATCGGCGGAATCGCAACACACGCCGAACAAACTCGCTTCAAGTTTTAGTCCTTCGCTGAGTGAAGTTTCGAGCGTCATATTCACGGCTTTGAGCGCCATACGAATTGCAATTTGTCCTTTCGATGCAATGGTTTGCGCAATGTCGTTTGCCGTTTTCAACAATTCGGAAATCGGAACAACTTTATTTACCAACCCGATGCGCAACGCTTCATTCGCATCAATCGGATTTCCCGTGAGAATCATTTCCATCGCTTTTCCCACGCCGACAATTCGCGCAAGCCGCTGCGTTCCACCGTAACCGGGAATAATTCCGAGATTCACTTCAGGTTGTCCGAACTTTGCATTTTCACTTGCGATGCGAATATGACACGCAAGCGCAAGTTCACATCCGCCGCCGAGCGCGTAACCATTGATTGCAGCGATAACCGGTTTTCCGAGATGTTGAATCGCGTCGAAAATTTCTTGTCCGCCGCTTGCAAATTCTTTTCCCGAATTTCCATCGAGCGTTATGAGTTCACCGATATCTGTTCCTGCAACAAATGCTTTTTCTCCCGCACCAGTGAGAATAACGACATCAACATCATCGGAAGTTTTCAAACACTCAAAAAGATTTTTCAACTCCGATTTCGCTGTTGCATTCAGCGCATTCAATTTATCGGGACGATTGATGGTTACAGTTGCAATTTTGTTTTGTGTTGAGAAGAAAAGATCTTGAAATGTCATAAACTTGGATTTGAGATTTGGGATGTGGGATTTGAGCCGTAAATAACTTCTTGTTCTTTAACGTAGTATGGTTTTCCATGTTCAGAAAAGATGCTTTCGATAAAACGATAAATCATTTTACCAAGTTGTAAATATTTTTCTGAAAGTTGATTGTAGAGTTCTTCATTCGTAAATGATTTTGTTTCAAATAAAAATTTTAAATGTAATCGAGTTTCTTCACAAGAACCAAATGCGTGATGTAGATATTGCAAATATTCGTTTTGATGTCTGCGAAGGCAATATCCTTCAACAATATTTGAAGTGATTGATTTTGATGAACGTCGAATTTGACTTCCTTCTTCATATGTTTCAAACTTTGGAAGTGTTAAAGTCATTTTGTGAACTTGAATTGCTAACTCATAAGAGAGTTTATAAATTTCTAATTTCTCATAACCACTTTCCATCATCAATACCTTTCTTTAAATAAACCCAAAACTCAAATCCCACATCCCAAATCTTTTCAAGCAACTTCAACTCTGCTTTGGTCGCCAATCATAAAACGATGAACGCGTGGCTTTCCCATTGCTTCTACAATTTCAACATCGTTACCGAGAATACTTCCTTCGATGCGAATGTTCACGTTTTGAATTTTACAATGCGTCATCACGATACTGTATTCCACTTCACTGTTTTGCACGAGCGAATTATCGCCAATCGAAGTGAACGGACCAACATAACTATTTTCGAGAACGCAATTTTTTCCAATGATTGCAGGACCGCGCACAATCGAGTTTGTAATCTTCGCGCCGCTTTCAACAATTACTTTTCCCGCAATCGAAGAAAGCGCATCAACATTGCCGGAAATTTTTGTTTGAATATTATCCAGCACAAGACGATTCGCTTCAAGCAAATCATTTGGTTTTCCCGTGTCTTTCCACCAACCGGTAATTTCCGCATAACCAATCGTAAAACCTTTGTCAATCAAATACTGATGCGCATCGGAAATTTCCAACTCGCCGCGCGCCGATGGTTTTATGCTGTTCACCGCTTCAAAAATGTGGTGATTGTAAATGTAAATTCCCGAAACAGCAAATTGACTTTTCGGAAGTTTCGGTTTTTCTTCCACACCGATAATTCTTCCGTTCTTGATTTCAGGAACGCCAAATCGTTCCGGGTCTTTTACTTTTGCGAGCGTGAGAAAACAATCACATTTACTTTTTTCAAACTCGTCTATGAAACGCTTCACGCCGCCGACAACCATATTATCGCCGAGATAAAAAATAAAATTGTCTTTGCCGATAAATTTTTCTGCGAGTTGCACCACTTGCGATAATCCGCCGGGAATAGTTTGTGGAATGAACGTAATCTTCACATTCCACTTGTCGCCGTTACCGATTGTTTTTTGAACTTCGGTATCATCCGCGTTCACAACAATGCCAATTTCTTTTATTCCCGCATCAACAACGTGTTCGATTGCGTAATGCAAAATCGGTTTGTTTGCGATGGGAATGAGATGTTTGTTTTGCGTATGCGTGAGCGGTCGAAGTCGAGTGCCGCGTCCTCCGCTTGCGATGAGTGCTTTCATATTTTGTTCAGAATTTTTGCGGACAAAAATACGAAAAGTTTATTGATGAGTTAATAGAACACGGATGACACTGATGTAGATGTTCACTGATTTTTTATCCGTGTAAAATCTGTTTCATCTGTGTAATCTGTGTTCTATTTCTTTTTCAGAATGTTGAAAAGTTTTTTCTTTTGTTCTTTTGAAATACTTCCTCGTTTTTTTTTTGCAATCGTAACTGCTTTTGTAGAAAGTTCTTTATAAAAAGAAATTAGTTTGGGAGAAAATTGCTCGAGAGCATTTAAATTTAATTCAATTGTATGCAAATCAAGACTTTTATTTGGTATTATATTTTTGTTTTGTAATTTTAGCGCGCTTAATTATCGAAGTAAGAATGAATACAATAAATTGAGAGAATAAAAAGAAAGTAAGTGGAAGGAACAACGCCTTGCAAGAAATGACGAATAGTTATGGTCAATTTTCACGAGCAAAATATAGGGAAAAGAAAAAGGGAGAGCGATGAAGAAGTAATAATTTCTTCATACGAAACTATTTCTGTTTTCAAACCGTTTCATCGCTGTTAATCAACAAAATTTATTATTATACAATTTTTCGCTAATTCTTGTTCACAAAAACATAATAGTGTTTTCAAATAATTCAACATACTATAAAACAGTAACAATTTTTCTTCTGATGTTTTACATCGGAATTGGATTTGTTGGCGAGTTATTTCATACGCACAATGCTATTTCATCCGGAAATGTTTCATTTAAAGATGATGTTGGTTGCGGTGTAACGCATCATCATACAACGTATCAAAAAGACGATTGTCTTGCGTGTGTTCGAACAAGTAACCCACAATCATTCACTTCTTCATTTACTGTTCGATGTTTCGATGAAATAGAATTTGTTTCATTCGAACATTCCCATCAATTTTTACAACCTCAATTTTCCTTTTTCGAAAGTCGAGGACCTCCCACTGTAAATTCTTAAATAAATCCGTCTTTTCTATTTGATGCTAAAACGTAACGTCAATGAGCATCGTATTTATTTTAAAAACAATTTTAATAAGAATTTACTTCTATGCATAAACTAATGTTATTATGTACGTTGCTGTTCGTACTTCTTTTTTCAACAGCAAAAGCAACTGATAAATTGAGTGGTCATATAGCTGGAAAAGTTATTGACGCACAAACAAAAGAACCGCTTGTCGGAGTGAATGTAACGATACCAGCAATTAAACACGGAGCGAGCACAAATGAACGCGGTGAATACACAATAATAAATATTGATGAAGGCGCGTATGTCATCAAATTTTCGTTGCTTGGATACGCATCAGAAACTCGTTCGATAGTAGTTGAATCCGAAGAATTTATATTGAACGTTTCAATGAAACAAAGTTCGCTTCAAATTCCGACTGTTTCTATAACGGGAAATCCGCAAGCAGCAAATGTTCTTCTTTCTCCACAATCTACTTCGGTTGTTGAAGGAAGAGAATTTGAAAGTGAACGTGGGCAAACAATTGTGCAAACGTTAGCAAATCTTCCTGGGATTTCTTGTCTCTCAACTGGTGGCGCAATTGCAAAACCTGTCATTCGTGGATTGACATCGCAACGTGTTGTTGTTGTTAATGATGGTGTTCGTCAAGAAGGACAACAGTGGGGTGATGAACACGGACCGGAAATTGATGTTCTTCAAGCTGATAAAATCGAAGTCGTGCGAGGTCCGGGAAGTGTTCTTTATGGCTCGGATGCAATCGGCGGTGTCGTGAATGTTATTTCTCCTGATTTGATGACAACGGATGAAGGGAAAACAATATTGCAATCAAAATTATCGCTGAATGGATTTACGAACAATAATCAATTTAACGGTGGATTTGTTCTTGATGGCGCAACTGGAAAATTGGGTTATCGTGGAGCGTTAAGTTTGCAAAATGCCAGTGATATAAAAACTCCGAATGGAAATTTATTCAACTCCGGTTTTCAAGAACTCAACGGAAATGGCGCATTCGGTTATCACAGTGATGCTGGGTTATTTAATCTTGCGTATTCTCATTTTGGTTCTAAACTTAAAATGCACGAAGACCCTGCAGAAGACCCGACTGCTACACCATTTCAGCGAGTCATTCACGATAAAATAAATTTTCATAGCATTTTTAATGTCGAGAGTTTTCGGTTGGAAATGCAGGGAGGTTGGCAAAAAAATTGGCGTCGTGAATTTGAGGAAGCGATTGCAACAGAACCGGGATTAGAACTTGTTACCAATACGTACACGCTCGATGTTCACGCGCATCATCGTCCAGTTGGTTCGCTTTTTGGCACAATTGGTTTTTCCTTCTTGCAACAGAACTTAGTTTCACTTCGAGAAGAAAAACTTATTCCCGATTCAAAAACAAATAATATAGGAGCATTTCTTTTTGAAGAATATCATTACAAAGAAATGGAGTTTTCCGCTGGGCTTCGATTCGATACGCGAAAACTTGACGTTGATTACAGCAATGACTTAAACATAACTGCTCAAGCGCGAAACTATAATGCGCTTTCGGGTTCTTTAGGCGCAACATGGAGACCAGTAGAAAATATTGTGTTTGCAACTAATATTTCTGAAGGATGGCGTGCCCCTGCTTCATTTGAATTATTCGCTCAAGGTGTTCACGAAGGAACTGCGGCGTACGAAATTGGTAATAGCGCGTTGATTCCGGAACGTTCTACTAATATTGATATTTCTACACGCTATGTTTCTGCTGATGCGATTGCGGAGATTACTTTTTTCAGTAATTCAATTTCAAACTACATTTATCGAAGCCCAACGGGATTGATAGATTCGGCATCCACGTTCCCGATATATTTTTTGAAGCAAACGAATGCACAATTATTTGGAGGAGAATTTTCGTTGAAGTCGGAACTGGCTTCGTGGTGTGTCGTTAATGTTGGTGTGGATTTTGTTCGCGCAGAAAACAAAGCAACAAATAATCCATTACCATTTATACCTCCATCGAAAATTGTTTTAGGAATTCGATTTCAACAGGAAAACATTGGAAGTTTAAAACGACCATATATTGGATTCAAAACGAAAATTGTTCAAAGCCAAGAACGTATTGACCCGTTAGAAACCCGAACAGGTGGTTATTCACTCTATGGTATTTCTTCAGGTTTTGATATTCCGACAGGTAAAAATATTTTGACATTGGATTTTGGAATAGAAAATATTTTCGACAAAGCATACGTTGACCATTTGAGCAGATATAAATTGTATGCTCTCAATCCTGGACGAAATATGATACTAAAAATTTCTATGCCATTTCAAATTATATAGACTGTATATGTTTCTTGATAGCGTTGGAGTGATAGGCAAACACATTCAACGCTACCATTTATTGAATTACCATAATGATTATACGACTATTTCTTAGGGCTATAGACTAGGAAATGAAGAAAAAATGCTGAATAAAAATTATCATTGAATCGTTGAAATGAGTGAAACTCAAACCCTCGCAGGTTTCGTGAGTTTCCCACATTTCAACAACGCTTCTAACTCGGGAATGAGGTGGTGTTCTGTTTTCTTCCACCGCCACACGCATTCTTTCAAATGCAACACAACATACGGTTTTATGCCGTTAAATTTATGCAGCCGTCGCTTCACAAAACTCCAGAACGATTCAATCCCGTTGATATGAACACCGCGACCATCGGAGAAATGACGCGACTTACGATCCGCAGATTTCCGGAACGATAGTTATGCGAGAAGTCAGTTATTGTTTATTCATAATGATTATGCGATTTTGTGTTGGCAACAATACGAAAAGTTTATCATAGAGTTAATAGAACACGGATGACACTGATGTGGCTGATGTTCACTGATTTTTTTCTGTGTAAATCCGTTCAATCCGTGTCATCTGTGTTCTATTTCTTTTTCAGGACTTGTAAAAGTCTTTTCTCTTGCTCATTCGAAATACTTCCTCGTTCTATTGCAATGGAAACTGCTTTTGTAGAAAGTTCTTTATAAAAAGAAATTAGTTCGGGAGAAAATTGCACGAGAGCATTTAAATGTAATTCAATTGTATGCAAATCGCCACGGGGAATTGGTCCTGTAAGCGCTTTTGTTGGAGAAGTTGCAAGCGCATTAGAAATTGAAGAAAGAAGAATAGGAGAGAAAGCATCTTTCCAATTTTTTGCAAAAGGAAAATGAGATGAAATTTCTTCAATCACTTTCAATAACGTAACAGAAAAACTTGAACTCACAACGCAAACGAGATGATACAATGGTTTCAATTCAGAAGGAACGAAAACAAATTTTCCTCCAAGTTTTTTTGCAAGAGAAGAAAGTTTTGGTTGCAATTTCTTTTCACATTCAATGCCGAAACAAATGTTGTTCGTAATATTCTTTTTCAATTGCTGAACGGAAAAATGTTTCGGAAAAGATTGAATCGGATGAAAGCCAGCAACGTTTGCGCCTTTTGTTTTAAGTGAAGAAAGAACATCAACGGAATGAACTCCCGAAGTGTGTGCGACAACTATTTTTTTGAAATTCAAATGAGAAACAGAAGCAATTTCATCAGCAATATTTTTTAAAAGATTATCTGGAACAGCAAGGAGAAGAAATTCTGTTTGTATAGAAATATCTTTTATCGAAGTAGAAACATTTTTACATTGAACAAGTTTCCCAAGTTTCTTCGCAGATTCTTTTGTTCGGGAAATAACAGAAACAATTTCAAAACCATTTTCTTTAAAAAGCAAAGCAAGAGTTGAACCAACTTGTCCCGCGCCGATGATAGTTATTTTGTTTGGATGCTTTTTCATTTTCCTGAGTAGTTAATGGAATTTAGGATTGAAGGAGAAAGTAAATTGTCATTGGTAATTTGTCATTAGTGGGTTTGTGATAAAAATTTAGAATTACAAATGACAACTGACAATTAACGAATAACAAATCACGATTCACAAATCACGATACCACTCATATATCCGACAACTCTTTCTCTATCTCCCGTAACATCGCCGGAATTGCAATGATGCAAAATTCTTGTCTTCGTTGCGCCGAGAAGTTTTGCCGCGTGAAGAACTGCAACGACACAACCGCCGCCGCAGCCTTCTGTTGCATTGTTTTCTAATTTCGTCATAAGTTTATCTTCGTCGAAATTCATTACGCAATTGATAAATTTTTCATCGAGTTCATCAGCCGTTTTTGAATTGTAATAATGTGACAAATCAGAACTCGCAATCAGTATTGCATTTGTCTCTCGTAAAATTTTCCCCAATGTTTCACCAAGCGAAAAACAATTTTCCCTTGTTTGATTTCCAATAATGATTGGAAGAATCTTAATCTTATTTCCAAACAATAATTGAAGAAATGGAAGTTGAACTTCGATGGCGTGTTCTTTGCGATGACCGATTTCGTCATTCATCACGAAAGAATTTTCTTTCAGTAATTCCGAGCGAAGTTGAACATCAATTTCCATTTCACCAAAAGGAGTAGTGTAACATTTCCCTGGATAAACAGAAATGGTTTCAAAAAATTCAAAATGGCTTGGCGCAATAATAACAGCAGTTTCCAATATTCTTTGTTCGAGAGTTTTGTAACCGTACGCCGCAGTTAAACCGGAATACATATATCCAGCGTGGGGAGAAATGAGTGCAAGAATTTCTTCTTTCACAGAAAAGGAAGGAACAGTTTCGAGTAGATGAAGAATTGTTTGAGAAAGTTTTTCAGGATTTTTCGTATAAAATATTCCCGCAACGGAGGGAGCGCGAATTAGTTGTTTTGCATTCATAAAACAGTATCAATTAATCCGTGTTCACTGAAAATTTCTGCGGAGAATATGAAAATTGTTGTCGCAGAATCTTTCCACGTATCGGGTTTTAATCCTGCTTTGGTAGATGTGTTGCTGAGAAATTCTTCCGCGTTCCATTTCATTTCCGTTGCAACTTGCGGTAGAAGAAGACCGCGATATTGTTCGCGTACTATATAAATACCGTGTTTCCCGATTTCAATTTCCGTTGCCGATGCAATTTGCTGCAACGGAGAAACAACAGAAATTTCGATGTGAAGAATATCCAGTTCTCGTTGCGTGAGTGGAAAAAAACGCGGGTCATTTTTTGCGGCTTTTACTGCTACTTCGCGAACAGTTTGATGCAAGGATTTTTTTGCTTCGACATAACCGATGCATCCGCGCAATGTTTTTTTAACTTTAAGAGTAACAAATGCCCCGCACATCGAAAGTAAATTCGGTGAGAGATTGTTCGGAAGTTTATCGGGTTTTCCGGCGATAACGCGTTCAATCGAAGAACGTGCAATTTGCAGAAGTACGAGTTTATCTTCTTTCGAAAGTTCCATAAGAATAATTTTTGCGTTCAAAATTACTAATTCGTGAGAAAGTTTCAAACAGAAAAAAAATTTTTCTCGGAATAATTTTTCTCATATCAATACAAATCAATACTTTTTAAAAAAAATATGCACTTCATTGATGAAGCGACAATTTACATCAAAGCGGGCGATGGCGGTTCCGGAATCATTAGTTTTCGAAGGGAAAAATATATCCCGAAAGGAGGACCCGATGGGGGGGATGGTGGCAACGGCGGCGATATTATATTTCGTGCCGATAGGCATCTTGCGACACTTATAGATTTTCGGTACAAGCAAAAATATTTTGCAGAAAAAGGGATTCACGGAAGCGGCGCAAATAAAACAGGAAGAGATGGGAAAAAACTTGTGATACGTGTACCATGCGGAACGGAAATTTACAACGCTGATACCAATGCATTAATAATTGATTTAGTACGCGATGCGCAAGAAAAAATTGTAGCAAAAGGCGGAAAAGGCGGACGAGGGAATAAAGAATTTGCAACACCTTCGAATCAAACGCCGCGCATTTGTGAAGAAGGAAAACCGGGAGAAGAAATTCACGTGCGGCTCTCGTTGAAATTACTTGCTGATGTAGGGTTTGTTGGATTTCCGAATGCTGGAAAATCAACACTCATCGCTCGAATTTCTGCGGCTAAACCAAAGATTGCGGAATATTCGTTCACAACGCTTGTACCGAATCTTGGAATTGTACGTATTGATGAAGAAAAAAGTTTTGTTGTTGCAGATATGCCCGGACTTATTGAAGGTGCGCATTTAGGAAAAGGACTTGGCATTCAATTTTTAAAACATATTGAGCGGACAAAAGCATTGGTGTTGATGATAGATGCGGCTTCGGAAAAAATACCGGAAACGTACAAAACACTAATTCAAGAAATGAAATTATTTAACGACGATTTGCTCAATCGCAAACGCATTGTTGCATTGACAAAAACAGATGTTCTCGGTGAAAAAGAACGGGAAAAAATTTTCAAAACTCGACTGGAACGAGGAATAGAAACGTATCCGATTTCCGCTGTGAGCGGCGAAGGTATTCAAGAACTTATTCAAGCGATGTGGAACGAATTACATAAACAGTAAAAAAAATCTGTATGCAAATCAAAATATTATTCTGTGTTCTTTTAACTGTTGTTAATTCATTAACGCTTTTCTCTCAGTCTTCGGGAGCGGATTCTTTGTTTCGACAACAGATAGAAAAAATTTCTGAAAACAAATATCGTGTTGGGAAAATATTTATTGATATTGAAAAGAGAGAACTTACGTTAAATGGCGTCGTCAATCAAGATTCGGGAATGATCGAATTGGTTGCATGCGCTCCTGGTGGGAAAACACACGAGAGTGTATTTGTTTGGGATGTTATTCCTTATCATTTGCAAGTAGCATTGTTACTTCTTGGATTAAAAAATGGAAAAAGTGTTTCCGTTCAAGGTGATACGACGACACCGATTGGGGATTCAGTGTACGTCTATGTAAGTTGGAAAGAACAAGGAAAGTCAATTGAGTATCGCGCAGAAGATGTTGTATTCGATCTCATAAAAAATAAACCGATGGAACATACGGCGTGGATATTTACCGGTTCAAAACTTATCGAGGGAAAATTTATGGCTGATGTAGAAAAATCGTTGATGACAACATATAGAGACCCGTACACGATTTTGGACAATCCTCTGCAGGGAGGAACAGATGATGCTATTTACAGTGTGAATTCAAACATTGTTCCAAAGAAGGGAAGTTTAATTAGTGTACGAATTGTTTCGCAGAAATAATTTTTTAAAAAAGTGATGCGAAAAGTTGGAGGTTTTAGAAAATAATGATATATACTACGTAAATTTTTTACGATAAGGTTTATACTCAATATATGATGCGTTGGTACTTTTTATTTATTCTTTTTCTTTTTTCTTCAAATCTTTTTTCGCAATCTGCGGAAATAGATGTTTCACTCCGCAAAGAAACTGAACATTCAATTCAACGAGGTTTGCAATGGTTAGAAAAAAATCAGGAACTTGATGGTTCGTGGGGACACTATCCGGCAATTACTGCACTTGCCGTTGTTTCGTTTCTAAAAAGTCCACAATCAGTTTTCGATAATAAAAACGTTGCACCCGAGAAAGGTATTCAATTTATTTTATCGTGTCAAAAAGACGACGGTGGAATTTATGTAGATGACCTTGCAGGATATAATACCGCGATTTGCTTGCTTGCATTAGTTGCAGCAGATAATCCTGAATATACAACGGCAATCCAACGCGCGCGCGATTTTTTACTTTCGTTACAATGGGATGAAACGAAAGGTTACGATAACTCTGAACCGTTATTCGGTGGAATTGGATATGGACAAAAAGAGCGACCGGATTTATCGAATTTACAATGGGCAATAGAAGCGTTGAAAGAATCTGAGAAGTACAAAAAAATTCCTGAATCAACGAGTAAAGAGAAAGAGTTTTCTGGAACGGGGAGAAAAGAAACAGTGCTTGCAAGCAAGGAATTGTTTTGGGATAATGCGTTGCTCTTTATTCAACGTTGTCAGAATTTACAAGGAACAAACGATAGAAGTTGGGCGGGAGATGACGGAGGTTTTATTTATTCACCCTCAGAAAGTAAGGCGGGAGATTATACTTCGTACGGTAGTATGACGTACGCTGGAATGAAAAGTTTGATTTATGCAAATGTGAATAAAGATGATAAACGAGTAAAATCGGCGTACCAATGGATTCAAAAACATTTCTCGTTGGAAGAAAATCCCAATATGGGAAAACAAGGTTTATTTTATTATTATCATTCAATGGCAAAATCGCTTGATGCGTTAGGGGAAGAAGTAATCATTGATGAAACAGGAAAATCGCACTACTGGCGAAAAGAGTTTTTAGAAAAGTTGATTTCACTGCAACACGGCGACGGATATTGGGTTAATCAAAATAATCGCTGGTGGGAAAATCAAAAAACATTAGTTACCGCATATTCACTTATTTCGATAGAGTATGCATTACGATAAAAGTTTAAGTATTTTTTTTTACGATTCACTTTATTTTTTAATTCACTAATCAAAAAAAATAATAAGGAACTATTTTATGTTACACATAAAACTATTCACAATATTAGTTATTTTTTCGATGACTGTACTTACAAGTTATAGCCAAGTAAAGGATAATTATCTCGAACGCGCCCAACAGATGCTGGAGAACTATAAATTTGATAATCCTACTCCGCCTTCTTCAGAAACACCCGAAGAATCGTGGAAGAGATTTTATCAACAGCCAAATCCAAGTGTATCGAAAACTCTTGGTTATCACGTCAATATGATGCCGAGTTTTTACACAAGCGGCAACTATGCAAACTTTGTTATCAACCAAGCAGGCAATGTTTGGGGAAATGTGAACGGCGGAACTTCACCGTATAAATATTACCTCGATTATGGCGACGGAACAATTGATTCTGGAACTGTTTCAAATCCTAAATTTATCGGAGCATCACATACCTACGCTTTTGCTGGAGTAAAAACAGCGAAACTTTTAGTTATTGATAACGTTGGACTTCGGGATTCTGATCAAACCGTAATTCGCGTTTTCTCATCTAGTACCAAACAAATTCGGATCAATCAAGCGATTGATAAGGGTTTAGTGTATTTGTATAAATCCCAAAACGCATCCGGTTGGTGGTACAGCAATTCAGGATATAGCGGTTCTGGTACAACGGGAATCGCACTTTTAGCATTCGAAGAAAATGGTCATAGACCACTCAATGATGAAAACAAAGATATTTACGCTGAATATGTTCGACTTGGATTAAATTGGTTAATGACGAATTCAGCGCCGATAAATATATCATCACACGGAGGTGGCGATCCGGAAGAGTTGAGTAAAAATGTATCTATGCCGCAATATGGATATGGTTTAACCGGAAAAGGAGTTACTCCTTATGTATCGAATGATCACGGAACGTACGCTGCATCTTGTGCAATACTTGGAATTGTCGGAGCATTTACAAGCGGCGAAGATGCAAAAACTGATACCATCAAAGTCGGTACGTATGCAACGTTCTTCAATACGACAAAAGGTTACTATCCAACATACTACGATTATATGGTTGATGCAACAGAATTGTTCTGTCACACACAAGGCGACGGAACTTCACAAACTGCGGGTGGATGGCGATACAACATTCTGTCAGGAACCGGTAATAACGGACATAACAACGCAATAAATGAAAGTGGAGAGAATGACGGTTCAGCAAATCAATGGCCTGTATTAATCTTTGATGCGGCAAAAGATGCTTGGGGAATTGATGTTCCAAGTTATATTAAACCACGAGCAAGAAATGCTATGAATGCCTTAACAAATGCAAATGGCGGCGTTGGATACACATCCAATTCTTCATGGTTGAATACAGCAAAAACTGCAAGCGCACTCATTGTTTATGCATGGTTAGATTCGACTGATAATTATTCTTACGCAAAGAACGCAATAAAATATATGTCTGATCGCTGGTATAATCATGGTTACGGCGGATCAAATGATGCCGGATGGATTGCGAATATGTATGCAATGTATGGTGTTAAGAAAGGTCTTGTTCTCATTAATTCGGGACAAGGTATTCAAAATATTACTTATACATACAATAGTAATACTGTTACAAGAAACTGGCAAGATGATTTAACCGCTTATTTACTTGGAGATTGGTCTCTTGCAGGCGGAGCGCCTCCTGGTGTAACTACGAATTACACGACTTCGAACTCATACGGTCAATATAGTGATGGTCATTGGCAATGCGGTGAATGGCCAATTACTTGGAATGAAATGGTAACTCCCCTATCAATTCTTGTTTTGACGCAAGGAGTTATTATTGCTCCTCCGGTAGCAGTAATTTCTTCCATAAGTTCAAAACCAGCGTTGTTTCCGTTTGATGTGAGCGCATCGCAATCGTTCCATCAAAATCCGGAAAAATCTATCGTAGAATATTTATGGGATTGGGATATATCGGATGGTGTTGATTGGGAAAGTCCCGATGATTATGGTCCAAATCCTGTTAATCCAGGGTATGAAACTCCCGGTACCTATACAATATCACTTCGTATCGAAGATGATTCTGATGACCCGTTATTTGCTTCGGTGACAATAAACGTAACAATTGATTCTGCAGTTTCAAGCGCAAATCATGCTCCTATAGCAGTTCCAATTCCCAAAGCGCGACAACCGTTTTATGCGATTGGATACAATTTGCCGCTCTTATTTGATGGGCGCGATTCGTACGACCCGGATTTGGGTGACGAAATTATTTCGTACAGTTGGGATTTAGATGGCAATGGAACGTACGGCGACGCAACAACGGATACCGTAACTCGCGTTTACGCTTCAGAGTTTGACGGAGAAATTGGACTTCGTGTTACTGATAGCAGAGGTGCAACTTCTACCAATTCTGCCAATCTCAGAGTTGTATCAGCGCAACGTAACGTATCTGTCGTTTCATTTGATATTCAGCCGCGTGTTGTATTTAAAGATAGCACAATGCGTTTGACTGCAATTTTTGAAAACGATGCATTGTCGGATCAAGCGTTGAATAACATCTTAGTTCGCTTCTATGACAATGACCCGTTAACTTCCGGTTCGCGTTTAGGACGAACAGATTATTTCGTAAGTTTGCCAGTCGGCGGAAGAGATACATTAGAAGTTAATTTTACCATTCCACCATCATTTGCAGATGGTAATCATGCTATCTATGTGTACTATGACGCAAGTTCGCAAATTAACGAGTGGAATGAAATAGATAATCGTAAAAATGTTATTGTTTCCGCAGGGCATCCCAATACAGTTACGGTTCGTAAATTACGCGATAGCGATGGAAAATCGTCAACGATTACTGACCGTCAATCCAAAACGTGGTTCCTTTCATTGTATCAGGATTCGATTTCCCAAAGCACACTTATTGCGTCTATTGATTCAACTACGTTAGCAGCAAATTCACTTCCTGCAGGAAATTATATTGCTGTGGAGGCGGATAGTGCCGGATGGAGACATCTTTCATCATCTGTTGATGGTGTTGTTGATGATTCAACGAGTTCTACTGTTGCATTTACTTTGAATAGCGGAGAGGCGAAAGTTGTAGAGTTCACTAATTATCTAATCAATTCTATTACTATTAAATGTTTTGCAGATGTAGATAGAGACTTTAACACCAGCAATGACCGCATTGCTTTACCTTGGAAACTTTCTTTATATCGTAATGCAGTTGCCGCAAATAATTTAGTTGAATCTGTTACCAATGATTCGGTATTAACTGTTAAAAATCTTGGTTCCGGAATTTACATTGCTGTTCAAGAAGATAGTAGTTCAGTGCAATGGGCTATTCTTGGAACTACGTTGATTGATAATACTGGTTCACAAAACCGAGCGGGTTCGTACAGTGCTATGAGTGTTTCGCTCATCGGCGGACAAAACAAAGAAATTCATTTTGTCAACGCCCGCGCAGCAGAAATCACTGTTAAAAAATATGTTGATTACGACGGAAATATCAGTACTACAGATGATTGGATAGAAACACCGTACGAAATGTATTTGTACAAAAATTCTGTAGATCCGGAAAATTTAATTGCTTCAACAATTGATTCTTCATACGTAAAAGCAGATTCCGTAAATCCCGGAGTATATGTTGCAGTCGAAGCGGACGTTAGCGGTTATCTCCAACTTGGTTATGTGAACGAAGAGGGAGCAACCATCAAAAATAGACAGCATACAATTACGTTCACATTGAAACCGGGAGCACGACCAACCGTTGCTTTCGTTAATTTCACCGGAGATACTTCGTATATGCGAACATTCATTTCTGACAGTGCGATGTTTGCAGCCAAAGCATCAAAATTAAATATGAAAACATTTGGCACGTATTCTGCAAATTTTGGGCACCTGCGCGATACGTTGTTTAAAAAATTAGGAAAACCTGCCTTGACGTTAGGTATTCCACAAACCAATAAAGACAGTATTAAACGATTTGCTTGGATAAAATTAGACAAAGGCGGTGCGGCAAAATTCCTTTCACAAACCGGAGAATCGCGCGGTTTTGATACGATTAAACTTTTTGGAAAAGTTCCGAAAAAGTTTTTGAAAGAATTGAAAAATCCAACGCCAAAGAAATACAATAACCATCTCGCAGGCGAAATGTATGTAACAAAATTTAACTTGCTTGCAAGTTCATTTTTGTACACACCCGGTGGTTTAGAAAACGTTATTTACGACGACGGAACGGATGAATCGGGTATATACAATGGTATGAAACTAAGTGATATTTCAAAACGAATTGATTCAATTACCACATATTATATGTATTATCCCGACGAGGATTATGAACTTGCAGATTCTATACTTACAAGAATCAACAGAGCATTTCATAAAACTCTCGACGTGACCGATATATCAATAAACTATTTAAGCACTACGAATAGACTTATTTCCATAGCAGGAGTTCGAAGCGTAATTGATGTGCCCTATTTATTACCGCCGGCACAGCGTTCCAACAACGAACGAAAACCGGATGGAATACTTATTCCGACGCAAGTAGAATTATATCAAAACTATCCGAATCCGTTCAATCCCTCGACAACTATCGAGTTTTATTTGCCGGAAGATGGTTTTGCAACTTTGAAAATCTATAATATTCTTGGACAGGAAGTTGCGACAATTCTCAACAGAGAATTCTTCGAATCCGGTTATCAGGAAATTGAATTCGATGCATCCAAACTTTCGAGTGGTGTCTACTTTGTCCGCTTGGAAACGAACGGAATGTTTATGCCATTGATGCAAAAAATGTTATTACTGAAATAACGTTTTTTTGAAAACTATTTTTAAGAAATTCAATTATTCATAAATGATATTTTTTGTTCGAATACTTGCGCTTCTGTTCGCAGTGAATGTATGCACTGCTGTCGTATTCGCTCAGGATACGACGGAATCGGGTTATCATAAAACGAAAAAAAGAAAACCCGTAAAACAGCGTGTACTCATCCCGGAACGTGGTGTAGGTATTCGAACATTAAGAATAGGAACGGAAAAACCACAATTAGAACTTAAGCAGGAAGAGCGAACCACAAAACCACCGAACTATGTGATGGATGCAGTCGTCGTTACTTCCGAACGTTTAGAAAATAAACTTGCGTACACGACTTCTTCGTCATCCGTTCTAACTGCGAACGAGATTCAAACAGTGCCAACTAATAACTTTTCCGACATTATTCATCTGCTTCCCGGATTTATGATGTTTCAGCGCGATGGATTAGGACGCGATGTTATTGCTACAACACGCGGATATTATGGTGGCGGGGAAGCGGAATATATCCTTGTGTATATTGATGGCGTGAGAATGAATAATTTAGAAACGGGACTTGTTGATTGGAATGCTATTCCCGTTGATGAGATTGCAAAAATGGAAATTGTGCGCGGACCTACTTCCGCTCTCTATGGTGATGTTGCAATGGGAGGTGTAATCAATATAACATCGAAAGAAGCAAAAGCGGACATTAGTTCCGCGTCACTCAGCGGAGGGAGTTTCGGGAGCAGAGATGCGTATCTTCGGACTGCGGGACAAGTGAAAGATATTCTGTATCGTTTTTATATTCAATCCGGAGCAATGGATGGATTCAGAAGACATAGCGGATGGAGTGGAACAACGATAGGATGGAATGTAACAGTTCCTATCAATGAACATTCTAACATTGTTTGGAATATTTCGTACAGAAAAAGAAATACGGAAGATGCGGGACCGTTAACAGAAGATTCGCTATCTGTTAATAGAGAAGCGATGATTGAAAATTACGCATCGGATAACAATAATGAAAATCGCTGGGATTCTCGCGTTCAATATTCCAATAAAATTTTTTCCAATACAAATCTTCGAACAGGTTTTTCATTTCAAACACGCGATGCGGATATTATTCGCACTCTTCCCATACCGATAACAGCGGAGACGATTTTTTTTGATACAAAAGAAAATAACATTCGTAACAGAATGTTCGGATTCGATGCTCTCGTTGATGTGCAAGATACGATTGAAGATATTCCTAATCATTTTATTTTAGGCGGCGAAATTGAAGTCGGCAATATCGAAACGGGGTACTATAATTATAATGGAACAACGGATTCACGTGGAGATTGGCTTTCATTTGGAACGGGAAATCGGCAACACGTAGGAATTTTTGTTCACGATGAAGTTCCGATTATTCCTCCGTTGAAATTAAATGCTGGTTTTCGTTTCGACAGTTTTACGGATTCATACGATGTTACATCTTCATCCAATTCATACACTGCATTTTCTCCCAAAGCAGGATTGAATTATCTTTTTGCAACTGTTCTTGATGATGATGTTCCCGTCTATACAGGAAATGCGTATATCAATGTTTCCAGTTCGTTCAAATCTCCAACAATGAATCAATTGTTTGACCAACGCCCGTTATTGGGAACAACAATATCGAACGACAAGTTGAAACCACAACGCGGTTTGAATCTTGAACTTGGATTGTATCAGCGCGGAAGAATCATTGAGGAAAAAATTTATGGAGAACTTCATTCGTCCTTGTATTTCAATCGCATTTCCGACGAAATTGATTTCGATTTGGCAACGTTAAAGTATGGAAATATTGTAAAAACCAATCACACCGGAATAGAAAACGGATTGCGTATTCATTGGATTCCCAATATCACTGCCTTTGCAAATTATACTTACACATCAGCGATTTTTTCAGAAGGTGTGTACCAACATAATCAATTGAAAGGAGTTCCTCGACACGCGGCATCCGTTGGAATTACCTATAAACATCGAACGAATATTGCAGGAACGCTTTCGTGGAATTTTACGGGAGCCAGATTCTTCGATGATGCAAATACCGAATCGCTCAGTTCATACAATGTGTTGAACGTACGTATTTCGTTCAAACGGAAAACCATTCGAGCGTATATAGATTTTTCAAACCTCCTTGGATCCGAATTTAATTCTCTCGGTTATCGTATTGGTTCTACAAAGTTTTATTATCCTCACGCTCTTACTTCAATTCGTTTAGGCATAGAAACTACAATGAACACACCGTGGTTTTCTAAATAGTCTATACAAATTCAGGGAGAGTTCATTTTCCCAAAAATACTTCAATAAAGAATGTTCTATGCGTAAACTTTTCACTTTTTCTTTCGTGTATGTATGTTTGATGAATTTTTCTTTTATCAAAGAAAGTTCTGCACAAACGACAATACAATTTGAACCTCAAAAATTAGAAATACGACTTACAGAAGGAGGAACAACTCAACGGCAAGTCGCAGTAGCAAACATCGGCAAGCAACCGATAACAATTACTTCATCCGATATTGGAATTGCACAATTTATACTTGTACAAAAAACACACTCGCGTCCCGGGAAAAATACCACACGCAATGCGCAGCGTACAATACCAAACGAAGGAGAATATCCGTTTTCTCTCATTCGTTATGATGATAATGAATTGCAACAACAAGAAATTCTCTCAGGAGAAATGCAACGAAAGATTGTCATCCTTCCCAACGAAACGATGTTGCTCACAATCGAAGTTTCGACTGTAGGAATAACTTCGCAAGAGTACAACGCTTCATTGCAAATGAATGAAAACGGGAAAAATATTGCATCACTTCCGATTCAAATTTCCAAACTCACATCGGTTTCACTTCCGTTTGAAGACGATGTTGAAGGAGGCACAAACGGATGGACAACCACAGGATTCTGGCATCGCATACAAAATCCGCAATTATACTTTGTAAGTCCACGAATCACTCCACGTTTAGTTTCCTTGCCCGATAACGGAAATCTTCCGCAATCGCACAGTGGACAATATGATTGGTGGTACGGACAGGATTCTACCGGAACGTTCATAGGTCCAGGGTGGAATCCAAATCAAGCCGCCAATTCCGGTGGAAATGGCGTAGCAGCAAATCAAGGAGGATTGATTTCACCAATGCTTGATTTATCAGGGCAAACAAACGTTACAATGAAATTTTGGTCTTGGTGGGAAATAGAAGGCGTAGATGTGGATCAGTACGATTTGATGCGAGTGTACGTTTCAACAAACGGAGGTTCTAGTTATGTACTTGTTGACCAATTAAATCCGGTAAACGATGTCAACGGCGCATCATTTGTTCCGTATTCTTCCGGTGGTTTAGGACAAGTTGGAGTGTGGAGAGAGCAGATGTTGGACTTAACGTCGTATGTTGGTTTCAATCAAGTAGTCGTGAAATTTGACTTCAACAGTGTGGACAATTATTACAACGGTTTTCGCGGATGGTTTATTGATGATATTTCGGTAACTGCAGGACAAGCGCCTGCGCCGAATATTACGAGCGTTGAGCCTGCGGTCATTTATCGGTTGCAACAAAACGGTGTTGAAATTTATGGAGAACATTTTTCGATTGCGGCACAAGTGAAATTCCGGCACGTTTCCAACGGTACAATATATACTCTTACTGATGCAACAATTGCTACGTCGCTCATTGAAGTGCATATTTCTTCGGGGCAATTGCCAGCAGGAAATTATGATGTTATTGTTATCAACAAAAACGGTTTATCGGATACGTTGTACAATGGAATCAATGTAACAAACACATTGCCTCCTTCTATTTCTGCCGTTACTCCCGATAGCGGATTATACAATCAATTGGTGAACGTTTCAGTTTCGGGTGAAAATTTTGTAAGTGGACTTACTGCAAAATTAGGAAATGTCAATTTAACAAATGTAGTTTTTGTAAATGCTAACTCATTTACAGCAACAGTTCCGATTCTTGGTCAAACGGGAAAATATACACTTACCGTCGAAAATCCCGATGGTCAAACGGTGAAAAAAGTAAATGCCTATCACTCGTATAGCAATACTGCTTTGGTTACGGGAAGTGTATTTATTGATTACAATGGAGATGGTGTAAAGAACGATAATATGTTATTAGATAACGTCACGATTCGCATCAGTGGACCAGTCGTGGATTCAGTCGTTACGGATGAATTAGGTGGCTATCTTTTTGACAATTTAACTCCTGGTTCCTATACTGTTACGCAAGATGTTCCTTCGGGATGGGTGTTAACGTATCCGCCGAACAATTCTTATACATTAAATCTTCTTGCTGGACAAATAATAACAAACAGAGATTTTGGAGATTTTCAAAAAGGTTCTATCAGTGGAATGAAATTCAACGATGCGAATATCAATGGTGTAAAAGATGTCGGCGAAGTTGGACTTCAAAACTGGAAAATAAAAATTACAGGTCCCCAAAATGATTCGCTATTTACCGATGCAAATGGAAATTATGCATTCACAGGTTTGCTCGGCGGAAAATATACGGTGAGTGAAGTTCAACAAAACGGATGGTCACAAACAAAACCATCCAATCCATCAACATATTCAGTAAGTATATATAGCGGAATAAATTCTACTGCGCGCGATTTTGGAAATTATCAAGTCGGCTCTATTTCAGGAATGAAATTTAAAGACGCAAACGCTAATGGAACAAAAGATGAAGGAGAAATCGGTCTTGAAAATTGGAAGATTCGTTTAAGCGGTTCAAGAACAGATTCTGCTTTTACCGATGGAAACGGAAATTATGTTTTCAATGTGAATGCCGGTTCATATACGGTAAGTGAAGAACAACAAGGCGGATGGTTGCAAATGTTTCCTTCGCAACCGGGAACATATTCGTTCACACTAACGCAAGGTGAACATGCAACGGGGAAAGATTTTGGTAATCTTCCTCCGGGAGGTTCAATTTCTGGAATTATTTACACGGATGTGAACGGTAATGGTGTGCGAGATGCAAATGAAAATCCGCTTTCCGGTTGGCAAGTATCTATTTCTGGACCATTGAGTTTTAATTATACAACAACTTCAAACGGGCTGTATAGTTTTACAAATCTTCCAGCAGGAACTTATACAGTAAGCGAAGTTTTACAATCGGGATGGGCGCATACACATCCGGGAGGAGATGGTACGTATATAATCAATTTGCAAGAAATGCAGGTTTCCGAAAACAATGATTTTGCAAATTTTCAGTATGGTTCTATTTCCGGCGCAAAGTATCGTGATGCAAATGCAAACGGCGTTCGCGACCTCAATGAACAAGGAATTGCAAACTGGAAAATTTATATTCACGGACCGAAAGAAGATTCAACGTTCACAAATGCCGGCGGCGATTTTTCGTTCACAGGACTTTTGGGCGGAACGTATAATTTAACCGAAGAACAAGTTGCTGGATGGCAGCAAACTTCTCCAAATCCAACATCTTCGAATATTTTCAGCGGAACAATCGTTACGGGGAAATTTTTTGGAAATTATCAACTTACTTCTATCAGCGGAACAGTATTTCTTGATGACGATGGAGACGGTATAAAAGATGTCGGAGAAGCAACACTTTCTGGATGGAAGGTGCGAATTTCCGGGGCAAAAGTGGATTCTGTTCTTTCGGATGAAAACGGAAATTATCTATTTTCCAATTTACTTGGAGGCAATTATACTGTTAGTGAAGATGTTCAAAACGGATGGTATCAAACAAAACCTGTTTCTCCTTCAACCTATTCAGTTACACTTACGAGTGGCAATAGTGTATCTGGAAAAGACTTCGGTAATTTCTTCAAGGGTTCCATCAGTGGAAAAGTATTTCTCGATATGAACGGCGACGGAATGTATGAGGAAGGCGAAAGTATTCTTTCCGGATGGAAAATAAAACTTGCAGGTACGAAAACCGACTCGACTGTTACTGATGAAAATGGAGAATATTCATTTTCCAATCTTCTTGCAGGCAATTATTCGGTGAGCGAAGTATTGCAAAACGGATGGACGCGAACATTTCCCGTGTCTACATCTACCTTTGCGATTACAATGACGAGCGGAAATACGCATACACAAAAAGATTTCGGCAACTTTGAATATGGGTCAATCAGCGGAACGGTATTTGTTGACGTGAACGGAAACGGAATGAAAGATGAAGGAGAAAACGGATTGCAAAACTGGAACGTGAATTTATCTGGTGCATCATCTGATCAAAAGTCAACGGATGAAAGTGGAATTTATAGTTTTACGAACCTTTTTGCAGGAGAATATACTGTTGCAGAAGTTGTTCAAAATGGATGGACGCAAACATTACCTTCCGAACCGATTTTTTACACGGTAGATATTTTCAGTGGAACATTTTCCACAGAAAAAAATTTCGGAAATTTTGAACTTGGCATTGTTTCCGGTACTGTTTGGGAAGATATTGATGGTGATGGAACAAAAGATTTTGATGATGTTGGTATAGAAAACTGGACCGTTGTTCTTGAACAAGAAGGAAATCCGATTGATTCTTCAACAACTTCTGAAGGAGGAAATTTTTCTATAGATGGAATTTTTGTCGGGTCATATACGATAACAATACGTGTAAAAAATGGATGGGAACAAACATTTCCTGTGGTACAACAAACGTACAATGTTTCCATTCAGAGCGGTTCTGAAATAAATGCAAACAATTTTGGCGTGGTAGAATTAGGTTCTATTGCCGGTACAAAATTCAACGATCTGGATACCGATAGCATTAAAGATGACAATGAGACCGGAGTTGCAAACTGGAAAATTTATCTTTCACAAAACGACGTTGTCATTGATTCCATGCTTACAGATAATTCTGGCAACTATCTCTTTGCCGATTTAGATGCGGGAACATACACCGTATCGGAAGAAATTCAATCGGGATGGGTGCAAACGTTTCCTGCAAGCAGTTCGTATGCTATTGATTTAAGTTTCGGACAACATCTCACGGGTAAGAATTTCGGGAATTATCATCGAAACACGATTGTCATTCGAAAATATTTTGACAGTGATTTCGATTTTATTACAACGGAAGACCGCATCAATGTTATGTGGCCATTTTCTGTTTTATTAAACGGAGAAGTTATTGCTTCTGTTACCGATACGATACTTACACTTACCGATTTAAACCCGGGAACATATACCGTTACACAAAAAGATTCATTGTATTGGACACAACTTGGAAAAGTTATTGACGGAACGCATGTAGTGGATTCTACAGAATTGTATCATACAACATTTATTCAAGATGGTAAAGTTTTAACTGTGGATTTTGTTGATAGATACGTTCCCGATACCGTAAAACTTCGTTCGATTGCTGCAACAACAGAGCTATCGGCAAAAGCAACGAAACTTGCGATTAAAACCGGAAAACCATATCCGCTTCCCACCGTTGCAAATGTACGCGATACTGTCGCTAAACGGAACTCTGGAATCGTTGTTGGAATTTCGCAAACAAAAGGGAGCGTTGAAGCAAAAACACTTTCGTGGATTCGTTGGAAAACAGGTGGCGATATATCCAAATTTTATACGGTGATAGATTTAGGAAAATCGTACGGCTTTGATTCGATTCGTCTTCCTGGAAAAGTGGATAAAAAACTCGCGAAAGAATTTAAAGCCGATAGGAAAAAATATATCAATCCTCTTGCGCAACAATTAGGAGTTTTCAAATTGAATATTGCGGCTTCTGAACAAGTGGTGTTTCAAAGCGACCCAGCAATTCCACCGGCGAAGTTCGGAGACTTATTGTATTTACAGATTGGAAGTCCGTTTAATCAGATGAAACTTTCAAGCATTGCATTGCGTGTTGATAGTATTATGACGTACTGGAACGTATTCAAAGATTCCAACACCACGCACCATCTTTTGTATGATTCGATAACAGTAATGCTGAAAAAACTTAATTCCGCTTTTGCGACGCCGATTGATTCCATTGATATTGTGTACACGACATTCAAACCTGCATTGACTCTTCGCGGCGAAGTAAAACTTGTGGACATTCCATATTTAACACGTGATCGTTCAGAAGAACGTACTTCGACGACGATTGTTCGCACAAGGAATATTCCGGAAGTTTTCTCTCTGCAACAAAACTATCCGAATCCGTTCAATCCGGTAACAACGATTGAGTTCTATTTGGAGCGAACTTCTATTGTTTCGCTCAATGTGTACGATATTTTGGGACGCGAAGTTTCCACGCTCATTCATAACGAGATAATGGAGGAAGGATTGCAAGATGTTGATTTCGATGCTTCGAGTTTTGCAAGCGGTGTGTACTTCTATCGCATTGATATTAACAATGGTGAATTTACCAATGTAAAGAAATTAATGCTGATGAAATAAATCAGAAAAATAATACATTCTACAAAACCCCACGTGCATTTATTGCGCGTGGGGTTTTTTTTACACACAAGAAAAATTCCTCGAAACTACACATTATGAATTTTCCGTTTTTTTACTTTTACTAAAATAGTTACTTATTGGTCATAACCCGTAATAATCCAAACAAAATTTTTCATAATGAACTGTAAGACACTCGTACGAAACAACGTATAAGTTGGTATGACATTTTGCTTTTCGTTTTGATAACAAAAGGAATTACGCAACCAATGAGGTTTCTGAAAACGTATAGTGGAAGTGATGAAGATTGGAGTTATTCCGTTCAGCAAACAAGCGATGACTGGCATATTATTGCAGTGGAACATATTCTTTCGGTGCTGATTATTCGTTTGTTTATCTCATCAAAAACCGAAGGAAGCGAAGTTGTTTTTGCATTTGGGAGCAACATTGCTTTTTTCATATTCGGCTACGAACAATTCGTCGCAAACTCTTGTAATTGATTCCATCCGTACGAGCCATTCTGTATTATCCGTTTCTCCTCAATCATTGATGGTATTACCCAACTTCAATGAAACGATGGAGGTACATTTTCTTCGTTGAATGTGATTGGAACATTGATAGTTTCCAACAGCGATTCGCTCATCATTCAACGCGATATGGTAATTACAGGAACAGTAAAAGTGGATTCGGAAGCAACGCCGACGTTTGTGGTATTTTGGAATTTGTTTATCACTGGGAAATTTTATGAGGAAAATTCTACATTCGTACTTGTCGGCGCAAATATGAAAACTCTCCAAGCAAAAGGAAAAACATTTTACAATCTTTCGTTCTGAAGCGATATTGCGAATGCAAAATCGTCGTTCCATTTCTTATGCAACAATGAAAAACGTTTCAATGCTACAAATTCAAATCCAAATATTGTATTGGATTCATACATGTATGTGAACGGTTATCTTTCGCTTTTGTATTTTTTAGGTACTTGATAAGTTCAAGATAAATTTCTCTTGAAATTTTTGAAATACTTTTTCATATTCTGTTGATTCTTCGGGAGTGCTTTGGATTGCATCGTCGAAAGGATTGTGCAGGTATTCGTACTTACCAATCTCCCGAGTAGTAAAACTCGTGGGTTTTTTGTTCTTTAATGCTTTCGTATTTTTACCACATAAATATATTCTTTATACAATTTGATGCAATTTCTTAATCCACTGATGTTGTTCGGACTTGCGGCGGCGGCAATTCCCGTAATTCTTCATCTCTTGAATCTTCGCAAACTGAAAACCATAGAATTTTCCACACTTGCATTTCTCAAAGAATTGCAAACTACGAAAATTCGGCGTATCAAACTTCGCCAATTTCTGCTGCTTATCGTGCGAACGTTGCTTATCGTTGCAATTGTGTTGGCGTTTTCTCGTCCTGCAATGAAAGGAACAATAGCCGGAACGGTGGGAACTCGCGCTCGTACAACAATCGTGATGATTCTCGATAACAGTATGAGTATGCGACTCCGGAACGAACACGGCGCATTGTTGAAACAAGGAAAAGAACTTGCTCTTCGTGTTGCAGATATGATGAACGAAGGCGATGAATTGTTTCTGATTCGTACGTCTCAACTTCCTTTGCCCGTTACCGAAACGCCAATGCATGATGTTGTCGCAATTAAAACAATGATACGCGAAACGCAAGAAAGTCAATCATCTTTTGCGTTTCACGATGCGTTGATTCTTGCAAAGCGCTTACTGCAGGAATCGCAGAACTCGAACAAAGAAATGTACGTGTTTAGCGATTTTCAATACTCAAGTTGGAGAAATAAAAACGATACAACAGATGTTTTTACATTGGAAAACACGCGTGTGTTTGTCGCAAAATTTTCAGCGCAGCAACAGAACATTGCGCTTGATACCGTAGCGGTGCAGACATCAATTATCGAACACAATAATCCGGTAAATATTTCCATAACGACAAGAAATTACGGTGAACATAAAATGAATGATTATGCGCTCAGTATTTTTCTTGAAGGAAAACGCGTTGCACAAAAAAATATCAGTATTGATGCTTGGAGCAGGAAAACCGAAATATTTTCCGTGTTGCCGAATTCGTACGGATGGATAAAGGGCTACGCAGAAATCGAATCGGATGCGTTGGACGATGATAACAAACGATATTTTTCATTTTACGTTCCTGAAAGTATTTCCATTGCGTTTGTGTCCGAAAGCGAACGCGATATTCATTTTCCTTTACTTGCGATGAATGCAAGCGATGATTCGTTGCATTCTTTTTTTCATACGCAAACGATGATTCATTCTGAACTTTCAAGAATACAAATGAATATGCATAATGTTATCGTTGTATCGAACGTCGCTTCACTTTCAAAATCGGAAGGAGAACAGTTAATGCAATTTTTGCAACGCGGCGGCGGTGTAATATTTTTCCCGGGAGAAAAAATGGATATAACGTCATTCAATATCAATTTCTTCAAACCAATGAACGTGCCGCAGATTCAGGGAATACTTCGTCCTTCGGAAAACGGGCAACGCATTTCTTTCGTTGAAAATATTGATTACGGGCATCCGTTGTTTTCCGGAGTATTTGAAAATGAAAGTGAAATGAAAACACAACCGAACAGAAAAATTGAATTGCCGATAATTTATACAATGGTGCAGCGCATTGCGGGAAAAGAAGGAACATCGGTAATGGCGGCGCATTCAAGTTTTTCGTTGTTGAGTGAGTACACTATTGGTGAAGGAAAATTACTTGTGTATGCAATTGCACCAACGTTTGCATGGAGCGATTTTCCACGCAGAGGAATTTTTGTTCCGTTGATGTATCGTTCCGTACTGTATTGCGCTCGCGGAACTGGGCGTTCGTATGCGTTTCTTGTTGGAGAACAACCGACAATCAACGTTCCGTACAGCGCATTGAAAGGAACAAAACAACTTGTGCTTCGCAATGAAGTTTATCAAGATGAAAAACTCAAGAGCGCGCAAGCAGAAAGAACTGCTGGAACTGTTTTTACTGCTTCGCAAAAAGAACAAGCGGGGAATTATACTCTTGTTGCAAATGAAAAAACTATTGGAATACTATCGGTAAATATTGATGCGCGTGAATCAGATATACGGGTAATTGCTGATGGCGAAATGGAACGATTGTATGCTTCAATCGGTATTCGCTCCGATGATGTATTTCAACTGAATGATGTTGAGCGAATTGAATCGTCTATTATGCAATCGCGGTACGGTGTGGAGTTGTGGAAATTTTTTGTTGTATGCGCTCTTGTGTTTGCATTGTTGGAAATGGTTGTGGGAAGAACAAGAAAAAATGAAATGAATAATGCATAATGAACATCGGAACGATTGCAATTGATAATGCAGTGTTGCTTGCGCCGATGGAAGATGTTACGGATTATCCGTTTCGGAACATTTGCAAACGATTTGGCGCCGATATTGTGTACACAGAATTTGTCAACGCAGAAGGACTTGTTCGAAATTCTGAAAAGACAAAACGGAAGATGTATTTCAGTGAAGAAGAACGTCCGTTTGGAATACAAATTTACGGAGCAAATAATTCTTCGATGGAATCGGCGGCAAAAATGGTGGAAGAACTGCAACCGGATTTACTCGATGTTAACTGTGGTTGCTGGGTAAAGAATGTTGCGGGACAGGGAGCAGGTTCCGGACTCTTGCGCGATTTGCCGAAGATGCGTGAAATTGTTTCCACGGTTGTCAAATCCGTTGCACTTCCGGTTACGGTAAAAACGCGATTAGGATGGGATGCACAGACAATTCAAATTGTTGAAGTAGCGAAAATGGTTGAAGATTGCGGCGCTTCTGCTTTAACTATTCATTGTCGCACACGTTCGCAGGGACATAGGGGAGAAGCGGATTATTCACTGATTCCAAAAGTAAAAGAAGCAGTGAAAATTCCGATAATTGTGAACGGCGATATTACTTCGCCGCAAAAAGCAAAATTTGTTTTCGATGTGACGGGATGCGATGGAGTAATGCTTGCGCGTGCGGCAATAGGAAATCCGTGGATATTTCGCGAGATAAAATATTTTTTGAACACAGGAAAAGAACCAATGCACAGTATGGTGGAAGAAAAAATTGAAGTTATGTTTGAACATTTACGTTCATCCGTTGAGTACAAAGGAGAACGAAAAGCAGTCATAGAGTTTCGTAAATACTACAGCGGTTATTTACACAGTTTTCCCGGAGCATCTGCATTGCGTATGGAATTGATGAAGTGTTTGGAATTCAAAGAGGTAATAGAAACGGTGGAGAAATGGAGGGGGAAAAGTCAAGAATAAATTTCTACTGATGTCATCCCAATTCATCATTAGGGCTTAATTCTGATTTGTAGTTTTGCAATGTGGATTGATAACAGAGAATAAACAGCCAATTTGTGTTCACTGAGTTTTCAAAATATTCGATTGCGATTCAAAGGAAAAGAGAAGTGAAATTCTGTGAGTATTGAATTGATTCGTAGCGCTGAATTGCATAAAGGAATAATCAATCAACATTTTTCCGAGATGAATTCCGCCGCCGTACGTTAGTTGCCCGATTTCCGAATATCCCGCTCGAAAGGCAAGCAGTTTTTTGTACAGATATTCCACTCCGGTATGCACATCAAAACTCATTCCGCCAAGATGAAAATTGGAAGCGTATTGTCTGTTTTCAAATCGAACATCGAAATCAACCGCGGGAGCAAATTGTCCTCCGATTACATCGAACAAATACGCGCCGCCGATTTTTAAAGTAGGAGAGATGAGTTCGTTTCTCCCGGTGTTCCACGAGAGAAACGTTGTCGTTACATCCTGAAAATTTGCGCCGAGAAGAAAATTTTCATTCACCGAATATTGTGCTGAAACATCAAAACCAATCCCGAATGCATTAAACTCAGCATTATCTCTGCGAATCAATTTCACATTTGCGCCAAGCGAAAGATTATCGAACTGCTGTTTCGCGTAACTGAAAAAAATTGCAACATCGGCTACAGAAAATGTTTTTACTTTTGATACGTCAATGCGCGCGTTCGGATTGTTAATGTTAGTAATTGTTTGCCCCGTGTTCACATCAATCAATGCGCCTCGTGTATCGAAATTATTATCTGCAGCGAGACGAATTGCGCTGATTCCCAATGCGGAATTATTTTCGAACGGTAATCCTACGCTTACATAATCGTAGTTTAGGATATTTCCGAAACGTTCTTCGTGCATCAAAGCGAGTTGTGTGTTGCGTAATGAAGTAAGCGCGGAAGGATTCCAATAACCCGCTGTAACATCGTTCACTAACGCAACCGATGCGCCGCCCATTGCAAACGAACGACTTCCAACGCCAAGAGAAAGAAATTCTCCGCCATATTTTCCGATTGTTGTTTGAGAAAATACAGGCATTGCTGAGAATAGCAACAGTATTGATGTGTAAATAGATTTCATAAAAAAAGTCTTCGTGTTTGTTCGTGAACTTCGCGGATATTAAATTACTTCTACCGCGCCAAGTTCCCGTTTCAATGTTTCAATAAACGGATGTTCGGTTTCTTGCGGTGATGAAACTGTTTCGAGTTCTCCTTTTTCGCCTTCCATCATTATTGTTTCCAACCGAAATTTCATTCCATAAATTTTTTCCAACGTTGCACTTACAACATCTTGATTTTGCTTCAGCGAAGAAACAAATGCTTTATTTGTGCAGCCGAGCGTTACCAAACCGTTATCGCATTGTACTACTTTCGATTCGGAGAGAACAGTTCCAATCCATCGGCGTTCTTTTTGCACTTCGCTTACAATATTCTGCCATTGACTGGAAATTTCGGAAAGGGAAATCGGTTTCAATGTTTGTCTCAGATTCGACTCTGCGAGTGAAATTTCCGTTCGCAATGCGGATGTTGGTTTTGTTCCCGGAATTCCAACCGATGGTTCTTTCGCAACTGCGAGTTTCATAGGTGGTTCCATAACAAGTGAAGGAGAAGCGTATCGCGTTTCGCGTTTTTCAAATAATGAAGACGAAGAAATCGTAGAATATTTGTTGGAAGGTTCTTTTGTAACAGAAGTTGAATTTGATTTTTTCAATTCTTCAAGTTGTGAAAGTAACTGTTCGAGCGAAATTGCTTTCTCCATTTTTATCATTTGCGCTAATCCCAACTCAATACGAAAACGAGGAACGGGAGAAAAGCGCAAATCATTTTCCAACTCGATTGCAAGTTTCAAATAGCGCAGAATATCTCCTTCGGAAAATTCAGCCGCGAGTGTTTCATAACGCTTCTTATATTCTTCTGTCATTTCCAAAAGTTTTGTCGAATGTGTCGTTGCAACGACGAGCAAATTTCGGAAATGCTCAATCAATCCACGCATCATTTCACGAAAATCGTAACCGAATTCAACAATTTCTTCCACAAGTTTCAATCCAGAAGAAATATCTTTTGCAATGATACAATCCGTGATTTTGAAATACAATTCCTGGTCAACAATATTCAACGAGTGACGAACTTGCTCTCCTGCAATTTCTTTTCCACACAAAGCAATAAGTTGGTCAAAAATACTTTGTGAATCACGCATCGAGCCATCGCTTTTCTTCGCAATAATCAGTAGCGCTTCATCGTCAATAGAAATTTTTTCTTCGCTCGCAATAAATTGTAATCGCAAAGTTATTTCTTCAATCGAGTTTCTCCGGAAATCAAATCGCTGACAACGCGAAAGAATTGTTGCAGGAACTTTCTGAATTTCCGTTGTCGCAAAAATAAAAAGTAAATAGGGAGGAGGTTCTTCAAGCGTTTTCAACAGCGCATTGAATGCTTGTGGAGTGAGCATATGCACTTCGTCAATGATATACACTTTATATTTCGCGCGCGTGGGATTGTAGCGAACTGTTTCCCGCAAGTCGCGTATTTCATCAATGCCTCGATTCGATGCTCCGTCAATTTCAAACACATCAACGCTGCGACCTTCCGTGATTTCCAAACATTGCGAGCATTTGTTGCACGGATTAAATCCTTTTCTGCTTTCGCAATTAATTGCTTTTGCAAGAAGTCGCGCCGAAGTTGTTTTTCCACATCCGCGCGGACCGGAGAATATATACGCGTGTGCAATGCGGTTTTGCGCGATTGCATTTTGTAACGTTTTGGTTACGTGCTCTTGACCGACCACATCTTCAAATGTGTTCGGTCGCCATTTTCGTGCTGTTACGAGATAGGACATTTGTTTTCAAAAATTATTGTGATGAACGTAAAATGTTACAAACGCGAACCCAATTTACTCTATAACCTTTTTTGTCTTTAGTCAATAGTTCCAATTCTACAAGCCAATGAAGATGATTTCCGCTTAAACGATTTGCAAAATCTTTCAAGTTTTTACTTCCAATGATAAGTTTTTCTTTGTTCAAAAATTCAGTAATCTTATTCATAAGTTCGGTTGGAGAAATCTTGTGGTCGTATTTTTCTATGGATTGAAGAATTGCAAGAAAATTACCACGCGTCAAAAGCAGGTATGCTAATTCATTATGAAAATCTTTTCTGTTTGAAATAAAAGTATTCGCTAACGAAATACCTTCTGATGTAAGATGCCCGTTCTTATCCATCAATCCTAAATTTGTAGGCGGAATAAAAGCATTGCCGAACGATTTTTCTTTTAAATCTCCCATTGTACTTCTTGTCGAAAAAAATAATCTTTATCGCTTTTGGAAAAGATTGTGTAGAGAGAAGATTTGTTTTCAAAATTATTTTTGAGCAAATATATTTTTTCCAACAATCGTCCGAGTTCACTGATTCTTAAATCACGAATAAATGTTAATTTGTGTAAATGTGAAAGGCCAAGTTCTCGTTGTCTTTGATTAAGTTTTATTGCTTTACATTCAATTGCTTTAATTACATCACCAGTTTTTTTGACAACATACAAACCAATTCTTCCATTTCCGACGAGTGAACAACTTCGTATCAATAATCTCGCTTCTTGTTCGATATCATAAGGAACAATTAAGCAAACGAGATTTCCACCGTATTGTGTGTTGCAAATACATTGTCCTATACCGGTAAACAATTCGTGTAAATCTACAGAACCTTTTGCTTCACCAACCAACATAATTTTATTTTTGATTGCGACAACATCAGGTTCAAATTTCCATCGCTCAAAAAGTTCTCCAGCAGTAACTTTCGATTCTACTCTCCATTTTTCATTCCGCAAATACGCTTTGAAATGAGCGACGACTTGTGATTCTTCCATTATACTTCGATGTTTTCTTCTTTCCGAAATATCAAACAATATTGATGTGGCGATTTCCAACCCAAGCACTATTGACACCAAGCGGCAACAATGCTTTATCGTCTTGACACCAAATCTTTTCGTCTTTCATTATCCAACTTTTTTTCCCACGTTTCGTTAAACTTATTGCTGTATCGTATGCAAGAGGATAAACTCGACCATCGGCAAAAACATTGTTCGTAATTACTGTAAGATAACCACCATTTTCTAAAACGTCATACACTGCATCAAAAACTTTTGCTTGCCATTTTACAAATTCATCGTATTCATCAATATTGCCTAAATCTTCTTTATTAGAAACTTCGCTATACTGCGTATCTAATCCTTGAACTTTTCTATTTTTTTGTCGAATAGAATTTCGTTTGAGTTGATTCCAATAGGGAGGAGAAGTAATGCAATATTTTATTTTAGTTTTTTCTAAATGATGTTCTTTGAAAAGTTCTTTGAGTTTTAAAGAATTTCCTTTCAAAACAATTTCAGAAACCTCATTGACGAATCCAAGTTCTTCTTCATTGTATTGCGCTCGTTTTTTTGCAATGCGAAAATATTTTTCGAGAAGTTCAATTCCTATTCCGTTTCTGCCACACGATTTTGCCGCAACTAATGTAGAGCCAGTTCCAAGAAAAGGATCTAAAACCCATTCACCTTTCTTCGTAAAAAACTCGATGAATTCTTTTACGAGCGATTCGGGATATTTTGCTGGATGTAAAATTTCATTTTCTTTTCTCGCTATCGGGCGATGAATAAACCAACTCTTTGTGAATTTAATCCATTCTTTTCCTGTTAGATTATTCAATTTGTTGAGTGGATTGTACACACCATTATCTCCATTTTCTTTTTCTTTAGAAAATGTTTCAGGAAGTAAAGTCAACAAATTAGATTTCACTTTTTACAAATTCGAAATATCGTTATACAAAATAATTACCATCAACAACAATAACATATAAAATCCCGCTTGTTGAATTACGAGTTTTACTTTCACCGGAATTTCACGGCGAAAAATTCCTTCATACAGAAGAAACATAAAATGTCCGCCATCGAGCGCAGGAAAGGGAAGTATGTTGAGAATCGCCAAACTAATGCTGAGCAATCCAACGAAGGTGAGAAATTGCGACACACCATTTTCCGCCGCTTGTGCTGACATTTGCGCAATACGAACTGGTCCAGCAAGAGAAGATTTCAACGAAACTTTTCCCGTGATGAGTTGAAGAATATTGGAATACGATACTTCACAAATTTGAATTCCATACGCAATACCAATGGGAAGCGCTTCAAGCAGAGAATATTGAATATGCTGAGTTGGAATCGTGTTTGCAGTATCGAGCGCAATACCAATTCTTCCTTCATCAAGAACGGTTATGTTTGCGGTTTTTGTTTCGCCGTTATGTTTCCATTCAAGCGCAATTTCTTTTCCCGCATAACTGTGAATCGTCGAAGAAAGCGAAAAGAAATCAATCGGTTTATTATTTACTGCGGTGATTATATCGTTTGGTTGCAAGCCGACTTTGTCCGCAGGTTTCCCTGATTCCACAAGATTGACTTTCGGTAAAATGCCGCGTGGAAATAATCCAAACGTATCATTGATTGCGCTTCTATCAACGGAAATAGTTTGTTCTCTTCCATTTCGGACAAAAAGAAAACTTACGATGCCATTGTTTTCATTTGTTGATGCGGCGAGATGTTGCGTTTCAAAAACATCGTTCCAGTTTGTTACTTCGGTGTTGTTGATTTTCAAAATCCTATCGCCGAGTAAAAATCCAAATCGTGATGCAGGGCTATTTGCGCGAACACTTACTTCTGTTGTTTGCAAAACATTTTTTCCTTGCGTGTAATTTATTCCCCAAAAAATTCCGAGAGCGAGAATTAGATTCATCAATACTCCTGCAGTGATGACGAACATTTTCTGTAACAACGGACGAGCGCGAAATTCCCACGGTTTTGGTTTGTGGTGTAGAAATTCTGTATCGAAACTTTCGTCAATCATTCCATTGATTTTTACGAAGCCGCCAATCGGAAGCCACGACAAACAATAATCCGTTGCATAATATTCTTTGAATCGTTTCCAATCACGAATGTCAAGATACTCGCTGAAATCATCTACGAGTGATTGGGTATTAGAGAATAAATCGAACAATTCGTCTTTGAACCGCTCATCAATATGCGAAGGAAAAAATTCTTCGTTCATCATTAAATGAGAAGGTTTGTATTCTTTTTCGTTTTTTACAGTATGCTGTATTTCATTTTCTTCGATGGAAAAAACAGTCGCAAGAAATTCAAGCGATTCATCGTGCGTTTTGGAAAGTTGTTGTTCTGTGAGTAAATGATGAATCTGGTGAAATGTGAGATGAGCAAAAATGGATTGCTTGATATCGCGTAAAAATTTTTGTTGCAACTTTTTTGTTCCGAAATGAAAACCGATTGCACGCGGTGGAAATCCAAGCGAAAATCTATCAACGCGCATTCCGCTGAGTTTTGCTGCGAGATAATGTCCTAACTCGTGAATAAAAACGAGTATGCCAATGGTGATGCCAAAATAAAGTAGTGAGTTGAGAAATTGCATTAAGTTGTTTTAGTTGTATTGTTCAATTTGTCATTCCCGCTTGCGCGGGAATGACAAGTGTGTGAGTAATTTTTTAGTGTATCAAAATTTGTTCTTTGTATAACGTTGAAACGTAACTACGAGTTTCTTTATCAGTTTGAAAAATTTGTTTAAGTGTTGGATGTTGAATCGGCGTGTGATATTCTAATGCCGTGCGAATCAATTCCGGAATTTCAGTAAAGCGAATTTTTTCTTCGAGAAATAATTGCACTGCGATTTCATTTGCGGCATTCAAAACTGTTGTCGCCGTTCCGCCAAGTTCTAACGCATCAAACGCAAATTGCAAACATTTATATTTTTCATAATCCGGTTCGTAAAATGTCAATTCACGAAGTTGCGAAAAATTTGTTCGCGGAAATGTAAATTGTTTTCGTTCGGGATAATTCAACGCAAACTGAATCGGAAGTTTCATATCGGGAATTCCAAGTTGCGCTTTTACCGAGCCGTCAATAAACTCCACCATTGAATGAATAATTGATTGCGGATGAATCACGACATCAATTTTTTCTTTCGGAACGTTGAACAGCCAATGCGCTTCGATTACTTCCAATCCTTTATTCATCATCGTCGCGGAATCAATCGTAACTTTCTTTCCCATATTCCAATTCGGATGTTGCAACGCTTCTTCGAGAGTTACGTTTTCCAATTCCTCTTTTCGCAGACGAAAAAATGGTCCTCCCGATGCTGTGAGAATTATTTTTGAAACTGTTTCAACAGTTTCTCCGAGCAAGCACTGAAAAATTGCGGAATGTTCGCTGTCAATCGGAATTATTTTCGCGTTATATTTTTTTGCTAGCGAAGTAATTATTTCTCCAGCGACAACAAGCGTTTCTTTATTCGCAAGTGCAACAGTTTTTCCACACTCAACTGCTTTGATGGTCGAAGATAATCCGGCAAATCCAACGAGCGAACTTACGACAATATCAACATCGTTGCGAGAAACAATTTCGCATAACCCTTCTTCGCCAACGAGAACTTCTAACTTTGCATCGAAAATCTTTTTCAACACAGAAGCATCACATTCTTCCGTAACGACAATTCCTTTTGGACGGAATTTCTTTACTTGTTCTTGCAATAAATCAAGATTTTTATGCGCAGTTAAATATGCAACACGAAACTCAGAAGGGAAATAGGAAATAACTTCCACCGTGTTCCTTCCAATAGAACCGGTGGAACCGAGAATTGCGATACGTTTCACGTTCATTGAAAAAAATTCGTTTTGAAAATACTAAAATTCTGAACTGAAATCTAAACGATATTTTGAAAATTTTGAACTGCAATGACTGTAACGAGAAAGTGAAACATTGCTATTCGCACGAAGTGTGTCTCGTCAAGTTTCACAGTCATTTTTTATCGGCTCGTAATAAAGAATTATCGCCCCAAAACCAAAAGTTTTTGTCTTTACAAGTTTAAGCATAATTTTCTCACTTATGTTTTTAAATAACGTCAAACCGCTTCCTGCTTTTACGTGGTGAATACAAAGTTGATATTCGTTTATCAAATTTAGTTTCGTTGCGCATACAATTAAACTCGGACTGCAAACAAAAATGTCTTTTCCCGATTGCTGCTTGAGTTCTAAAACTTCTTCTTTAAGTTCTCCTTTTGCCAACGTTGCACTTTCCCATTCTATATTTTTCAACGTATGAGAGAAAACAATTTTCGGAAACTTATCTATTGCTACAGCAAATTCATCCGTTACTTTTTCAATTTGCGGATTTGTGAGTTGTCAATCAACGATTTCATTTGCGTGATAGCAATTTTATTGAGTTGTGCCAGTCGTTCGTTTTGCTTTAATTCCTGATGAATCAAAACAGAATTTATGCTTTCCATATTTGAAAGCACAACTAATTGTTCAAGAGTTGCCGCATCACGAATATTTCCTTCGGCTTTCGTGTTTGCATCTCTCCATTGTTTTGCAGTCATACCGAACAACGCCATATTGAGCATATCGGCTTCATCGGCATAGACAAAATTTATTTTTTCCTTTGAAAGAGTTGGAGGAATGAGATGTTCTTTTATTGCATCGGTGTGAATATGGTAATTCACTTTCGCCAAAGTGCGTTGAAGATTCCATTCTAATTTCAGTCGGTCATTTTCATCTGCTTTGAGGCGTTGGAATTCTTTTAACAGGAATAATTTGAATTCAATAGAAATCCATGAAGCAAATTCCAAAGCAATGTCTCTGTGTGCAAACGTTCCCCCATACCTGCCTGACTTGGAAGTAATGCCTATGGCATTTGTTGCTTCAATCCATTTTTTGGGAGTCATTACAAAACTGTTCAACCCGGCTTGTTTTCTAAACCCCTCGAATTCGAGGGGTTTAAAATTGGGGTTATATATACTTTCCCAAAATCCCAAAAGTTCAATCGTATTTCTATTCCTCATCCAGTTCTGAATTATCGAATCGGTGTGCTCGTTGTCTTTATGTCTGGCAATATCCGTAATGGAAATGAAGTCGCTTTCCGTTGAACTGATTACAATAATCTCCGTTCCTTTTTACATTGATGAGGTTATTTTTAGACATATCCTTCTCTGATAATTTTTAATTTACAAATCCGCAATAAAAGTGTCGGTTTAGCGTAGATATATAAAAATATCTGCGACATTTATTATTGCTTTCTCGCTTTCATTTTTTACATGCAAAACATACAAAACATTTTGCGTTTCATCAAAGCGTAGGTAAGAAACTTCAGAAAAAGTATCAATTGGAGTCCACGTCGATTAGTAAGTAGAGATTTGTATTAAATACTCGTTGGAATGTATAAGGAAACGTGGACTCCATTTTCCCAAACAAGTTTTTTTCCAGTTTTCAATTAGTGTATATTTGTCCCTCAAAAATGCAGTCTATCGCTGAAAATGTTCGCTCTGTAAAGGAAAATATTGCTTCTATTTGCAAGCGCACTGGAAGAAATCCGAATGAAATTACAATCGTTGCCGTAACAAAAACTTTTCCGAAAGAAATAATTCTTGAAGTATTACAAACAAATCTTTTTGACATCGGCGAAAATTTTGTTCAAGAACTTCGTGAAAAAAAAGAACAGATTCACGATGAAAGAATACGTTGGCACTTCATTGGACATTTACAGAGGAACAAAGTAAAATATATCGCTCCGTGGATTTCGGTGATTCATTCGGTTGATTCCGTTGAACTTGCAGTAGAAATTAACAAACGCGCGGAACAATCGTCTCGGACAATCGAAGTTTTTCTCGAAGTACACACAACGAATGAAGATACAAAACACGGAATCAAACCGGAAGAAACAATTTTGATAGCAAAAGAAATGCAAAAATTTTCCAACATACATTTGAACGGACTTATGACGATGGGACCGCTATCGGACAATGCAGAAGATGCGCGACCAAGTTTTAAAATGTTACGAAAACTGAAAACTGATCTATACTACAACGGAATTGACGCGCCGCAACTTTCAATGGGAATGAGCGGCGATTACGAAATTGCGATTGAAGAAGGCGCAACGATGATTCGACTTGGGACGGCGTTGTTTGGAGAAAGAAAATATTCATCATTATAGTTTTGCGTTTGCTTTGGAAAAATTTCAAATGATAAATTACAAAGGTCAAACAAAACCCAAATTTCATTTTCGAAAACTTCATCCAAAAAATTTGGATTTTGTGTTTTAGAATTTGTTTGAAATTTGAGTTTTGAAATTTGGAATTTAATTACGTGATGAAATAAAAGGTATTTTATGTCTTTGACTCGTTTAGAAATACAACAACAACAATTCAAAAAAGTTTTACGTGGATATGATATCCGTGAAGTCGGCTCGTATCTTGCGCAACTTGCATCGGAAATTGAATCGCTGCAAACGGAAAATGCTTCACTGAAAACAAGTTTGAACGAAGCAGTGAAAGAATTGGAACGGTATCATCAACTCGAACAAACAATACAACAAACACTGGTTCAAGCGCAAGAATCGAGCAACAAGTTTCTCTCTAACGCAAAACTGTACGAAGAACAATCGCGGAGAGAAGCAGAAGCGCAGGCGGCAGTGATAATAGAAGAAGCGCACAAAGAGAAAATAAAACTGAGCGAAGAAATTTCCATTCTTGAAATGAAGCAAAAAAATATCGTTGAAAATTTAAAACAGTTTCTTTCCACCGAATTAGAAATAGTGAATAAAGCAGAATCATCATTGCCGCGCGATGTACTCGATGCAGATGCGATGGAAGAAAAACGAAAGCGCGACGCAGAGATTGAGGAAATTGTCAAAGTATTAGTTGGGTAGATTTGTAATAGCCACAAAGACACAAAAGCACAAAAATATTTTTAGTGTCTTCGTGGTTTAGTGGCAAAATTAAAATATGAGTGAATTACAAAATAACATAAACGATGCGTTAAAATTCATCCGAACGAAAACTTCGATGAAGCCAACGATTGGAATAATTCTCGGAACGGGATTGGGAAAACTTGCAAAAGAAATTACGAATCAAGTTGTGATTGAGTATGAACACATTCCGCATTTTCCCGTTTCGACTGTAGAATCGCATCACGGCAAATTGATTTTCGGAAAACTTGCAGGCAAAAATGTTGTTGCAATGCAAGGACGATTTCACAAGTACGAAGGTTACACGTTGCAGCAAGTTACGTTTCCCGTGCGCGTAATGAAATTTCTTGGCGTGAAATCGCTTCTCATTTCGTGCGCTGCCGGCGGACTCAATCCGATGTTTCGCAAAGGCGATATCGAAATGCTTGTTGACCACATCAATTTGCTCGGTGATAATCCGTTGATTGGAACAAACGATGATTCACTCGGTCTGCGATTTCCGGATATGAGCGAACCGTATTCAAAAAAATTGCAAGCACTTGCAGAACACGTCGCGCTCGATTTAAAACTTCCGTTGCAAAAAGGTGTTCATGTTTCTGTCGCAGGACCGAATTTAGAAACGCGCGCCGAATATCGTTTCCTCCGAATGATTGGCGCGGATAGTGTGGGAATGTCAACGATTCCCGAAAACATTGTTGCAGTGCATATGGGAATGGAAGTGCTTGCGTTTGCTATTATTACGGATGAGTGTTTTCCTGATTCGCTGAAACCTGTTTCGCTCAAAGAAGTAATTGGAGTAGCAGATAAAGCAGAGCCGAAGTTGACTGCGATGATGAAGGAAGTTGTGAAGAGAATGAAATGAGTAGTGAGTAGTAAGTAGTAAGTAGTCAGTAGTCAGTAGTCAGAAGTCAGTAGATTAGATGAATGAGTTTGGAAAAACATTTATCATACTTGGAATTATCATTGTTGGAATTGGAATACTGCTCACGTTCTTCGATAAAATTCCATTACTCGGAAAACTTCCTGGCGATATAAGCGTAAAGAAAGAAAACTTTCAATTGTATTTTCCGTTAACGACGAGTATAGTATTGAGCATTGGATTAAGTTTCATTCTCTGGTTGATTTCATATTTAAGTAAACGATAGTGTTCAAAGAACTTACCGATAAAATAAATTATTCGCAACTTGAAATGGCAATTCTCAAGATTTGGGGAGAGCAAAACATTTTCGAGAAGAGTATTTCTACGCGCGATGGAAAATCGGGATTTACGTTTTATGAAGGTCCGCCGACAGCAAATGGAAAACCGGGAATTCATCATGTGTTTGCGCGAACGTTGAAGGATTTGATTTGCCGGTACAAAACAATGCGCGGCTTTCAAGTGCATCGCAAAGCCGGTTGGGATACGCACGGTTTGCCGGTAGAAATCGAAGTTGAAAAATCGCTTGGCTTCAAACACAAAGATGAAATTGTAAAATACGGCATTGAAAAATTCAACGAGGAATGCAAAAAATCCGTTTGGAAATATAAAAACGATTGGGAGCGAATGACAACGCGAATGGGTTATTGGGTAAATCTCGATGAACCGTATGTAACGTTTGAAAATAATTATATCGAAAGTATTTGGTGGGCGCTCAAACAATACTTCGACAAAGGTTTGCTCTACAAAGGATTTAAGATTCAACCGTATTGTCCTCGCTGTGAAACGCCGCTTTCGTCGCACGAAGTTTCGCTTGGTTATGAAAATGTTACGGATAATTCCGTGTTCATAAAATTTAAATTGAAGAATGAAGCGAACACGTTTATTCTTTCGTGGACAACAACTCCTTGGACGCTTCCCGGAAATATTGCGCTTGCTGTTGGAGAAAAAATTGATTACGTAAAAATAAAAGTCGGCGATGAATTTTGGATCCTTGCAAATGATTGTCTTGGTGTAATTTCTGATGTTGGAAAAGTTTCAAGTCCCGAGTTGCGAGTTACGAGTTCAGAAAAGGAAAACTTGCAACTTGAAACTCGAAACTCGCAACTTGGTTCGTATGAAATAGTTGAACACATTCTTGGAAAAGATTTAGTCGGCAAAGAATACATTCCATTGTTTGAAGTTGATACGTTGAAATCGGAAACATCGTACAAAGTTTATACAGCAGATTTCGTAACAACAACCGATGGAACGGGAGTTGTCCACACGGCAGTAATGTATGGCGAAGATGATTATCAACTCGGAAAGCGTGTTGGACTTCCTCAATATCATACTGTTGATAGAAGCGGCAATTTCAAAAGTGATGTGAAAGAACTTGCCGGTTTGTATGTGAAAGATAAAGCGACAGAGAAAAAAATATTTTCTCATCTTAAAGAGAAAAATAATTTTGTCAAACATCTTCCATACGCGCACGAATATCCGCATTGCTGGCGTTGCAAAAATCCGTTGTTGTATTACGCGCGAGATTCGTGGTATATCGCAACAACGAAATATGCAAAGCGAATGGTGGAATTGAACAAGCAAATAAATTGGTATCCGAAAGAAGTTGGCGAAGGACGATTCGGAAATTGGCTTGAAGAAAATAAAGATTGGTCGTTGTCGCGCGATAGATTTTGGGGAACGCCGCTTCCGATTTGGATTTGTGCGGATTGTGGAAAGTTGGAATGTGTTGGAAGTGTTCGAGAATTAGAGGAAAGAGTTACGAGTTACGAGTTACGAGTTACAAGTTTGGGAAAGGATAACTCACAACTCGCAACTCGCAACTCGCAACTTGATTTGCACAAACCATTTGTAGATGGAATTACGTGGAAATGTTCTTGCGGCGGAACAATGAAACGCACGCCGGAATTGATTGACGTGTGGTTTGATTCCGGTGCAATGCAATTTGCGCAGTGGCATTATCCATTTGAGAACAAACATATTTTCGACGCGCAACATCCCGCCGATTATATTTGCGAAGGCATTGACCAAACGCGCGGTTGGTTTTATTCGCTGCATTCCATTTCAACATTTTTGTTTGATAAGCCGGCGTATAAAAATGTTGTTGTGAACGAATTGATTCTCGATAAAGACGGACAAAAAATGTCGAAGTCGAAAGGAAATACCGTTGACCCGTTTATGATTTTGGAAAAATACGGCGCTGATACAACACGCTGGTATTTGGTTACAACATCGCCGCCGTGGAAACCAACATTGTTTGATGAAGCGGGGTTAGCGGAGGTTCAAAGAAAGTTTTTCGGAACGTTGCTCAACACGTATTCATTCTTTTCGTTGTATGCGAATGTTGACGGATTTACGTTCAAAGAAAAAGTCGAAGACTCGCAGTGGAGAGAAGTTCCATTAAATGAGCGACCGGAAATTGACAGATGGATAATTTCTTCGCTTAATACATTAGTAAAATCGTATGATGAAATGATGGATGCATACGAGATAATGAAAGCCGCGCGCGCTGTTTCCGATTTTACGATTGACCAACTTTCTAATTGGTATGTGAGAAGAAACAGAAGACGTTTTTGGAAGAGCGAATCGGGAAGCGATAAACTTGCCGCGTATCAAACTCTCTACGAATGTTTGATTACAATTTCAAAACTCATCGCGCCGTTTGCTCCATTTATTGCAGAAGAATTATTTCGCAATTTAAATTCCGTAACAAAAAAAGAAAGCGTTGAATCCATTCATCTTGCGTTGCTTCCGAAAGTGAATGAAAACGCGATTGACAAAGAACTTGAACAGCGAATGGACAAAGCAGAGCGCATTGTCATTCTCGTTCGCTCAATGAGAACAAAATCTAATTTGAAAGTTCGTCAACCGTTGAAACGTATTCTCATCCCGATTGCAAATCAACGCGATAAAGAAATGATTCAACGAATGGAAAATGTTATCATCGAAGAAATTAACGTGAAAGCGATTGAGTACGTTGCAATGGATAATGCAATCATTCGCAGAAAAGTAAAACCGAATTTCAAGGCTCTTGGCGCAAAACACGGAAAACTAACGCCGAAAGTTGCGCTGGCAGTTCAGCAACTTTCTTCGCAACAAATACTTCACCTTGATGTAGAAGGAAAAATTTCTCTCGAAGTTGAATCGCAAAATGTTCTCATCGAAAAAAGTGATGTAGAAATTTTGAGCGAAGATATACAAGGTTGGCTCGTTGCATCGGATAACGAAATCACCGTTGCGCTCGATACAGAACTCTCCGAAGAACTTGTCAACGAGGGATTAGCGCGTGAGTTTGTCAACCGCATTCAAAACTTGCGCAAAGATTCCAACTTTGAAATTACAGATAGAATAAAAATTTTTTACAAAACCACAGAACGATTGCACAACGCGATTTCAACAATGAAAGAGTATGTTCAGAATGAGACGCTTGCATTTTCATTATTCTCTACAATCAATAATGGAGATGTTTCTCAATCGTTTGATGTGAACGGAGAAATGTGCGAAATAGTTATTCACCGAATTACACTTTAACTTACCCAAAAAAATGACAATAAAACCGATGAAGAAAAAAAACCGTTCATCCAAAACTACTAGAAATAAAACTCAATTCAGAACAACCCGAACGACAACAAAGAAAAAAACAACGGTTCAGAAGAAAAAAAGAACAACACCAAAAGTTGAAAAGAAAACGGAGCAAACCGTTACTATTATTAAAGTTCCTGTTCGAAGAAAACAGTCAAGGAGAAAGCGACTGGAAGATAGCATCATTGTTGCACCAATGAGAAAAGGCAGTTATTCGAAAAAAGATTTGAAGTTTTTTAAGGAAGTGATACTTGAAAAAAAACAAGAAGTATTGGAAGACATCGAACGCGAACGCGATACGGTTATTGACCCTACAACGGGAGAGTATATGCAAGGCAGTTCGCTCTATTCGCTGCATATGGAACACGGAACAGATTCGATGGAACGTGAAAAGGCGTTTTTAATGGTTTCGCGCGAAGCAAAATTTTTGAATAATTTGAATGAAGCGCTGAATCGTATCGAACGCGGGAATTACGGATGGTGTAAGGTGTGCGGAAACCTCATTGAAAAGAAACGGTTAGAAGCAGTTCCTCATGCGCAAATGTGCACCGATTGTAAAAATCATTCTAGTGGAACTCCTCTCATAAGCAAGGAAGCATGAGAATATTTTACATTAGTTCCATCATCGTTATTCTTGACCAGGCAACTAAAGTCTTTGTTAAAGGTTGTTCTCTTCCATTCTTTGGTATCGAATGGATTGGATTTCCTTTGTACACGAGCATTCCGTTGCTCGGCGATTTACTTCGATTCACGTATATTGAAAATGCAGGGATGGCATTTGGTATTGATATTGGGGGAAAACTCTTCTTCTCTCTCTTTTCTGTTGTTGCGAGTATTGTTATTGCTGTCTATCTTTACAAAATTATCGGAGAACGCTTCATCGTGAAGTTTCCTATTGCATTGATTTTAGGAGGTGCAATCGGGAATCTTATTGACAGAATTTTTTACGGCGTGTTCTATAACGAAGGCGATTTGTTTTATGGAAAAGTTGTGGATTTTATTGACGTAGATTTTTTTGACATTCACCTTTTCCATTATTCATTGACGCGATGGCCAGTGTTCAACATTGCTGATGCTTCCGTTACGGTTGGCATCGTAATTTTATTGTTTGCGCATTACTTTACTTCGCAACATCACCATTCTTCAGATACATTGAAAGAAGAGAATACTACTTCAACTATTCCTCTCATATCACCGGCGTCTAAACAATCTACGGAGCACATTCCTCGTTCGTAACGATGTCTGTAACATTGACCATTAATGTACCGCAAGGGAAAACGCAGGAACGCATAGACGTATATTTAACGCATTGCATTGAAAACGCAACGCGTACAAAAGTACAAGCCGCTATTCAACACGGATTAGTTCTTGTCAACGGAGAACCGACAAAACAAAGTCATAAAGTCGCTCCCGGAGAAATTATTGAAATAACGCTTCCGAAAAATCCTTTGCCAAAAGTTGTTCCGGAAAATATTCCTCTCGACATTGTGCACGAAGACGAATATCTACTGGTAGTCAATAAGCCCGCAGGAATGGTAACACACCCTGCATTCGGAAATTATTCAGGAACACTTGTCAATGCGTTGCTCTTTCACTATGCTCAACTATCTACGATAAATGATGAAACGCGACCGGGAATTGTTCATCGCCTCGATAAAAATACTTCGGGATTATTAGTTTGCGCTAAAGATGATGTTACCCATTCCCGATTAGCAAAACAATTTTCTTTGCATACCATCGAACGAGAATATTGGGCAATTGTTTGGGGTATTTTCCCTGTTGCGAAACGAAAATCTTCGAATGAAAAAAGCGGTATCATAGATGCGCCATTGGGACGAAGCAACCAAAATCGAAAACGCATTACCGTTCGCGACGACGGAAAAAATGCGATAACGGAATATATTGTTCTGGAAGAATTTTCGTTCCTTACTCTACTTCGTTTGCGGCTACGAACAGGAAGAACTCATCAGATACGCGCGCATTTACAGCATATCGCTCATCCGGTCTTTGGTGATAGTGAATATGGAGGAAGAAAATCCTCGTACGGAGAACACGGCAATGAACAGAAAGAATTTGTTGAAGGATTGTTTCAGAGCATTCATCGTCAAGCGTTGCACGCAAAAACACTCGGTTTTCTTCATCCAAAAACCAACGAGTTTCTTCGATTTGAATCCGATGTGCCGAACGATTTTCAAAGTGTACTGAACGTATTACGCAATACTCAATCCTTCAAGATTTCCGAACCTGAAGGTTTATAAAAAGATACAACATTTGTTCCCGGAGTTCCAATGTTTTTTCATCGTTTCATTTTCTTTTTTCTTCTCTCGTTTTTTCTTTCGCATCTCGTTGCATCGCAAACCACGTTCACCGATGTTGCCTCTTCCGCAGGAATCGGTTTAGCAGACGGCTCCGCTCGCGGATGTTCGTGGGTAGATTTCAACAACGACGGTTTACTGGATTTATATGTTCCAACAGGAGGAAATTCAGCCAATAAATTCTTCAAAAACAACGGAGACGGAACGTTCACCGATATTGCTTCACTAGTGGGAATGAACGATATAGCGAATACAATTGCATCTTCGTTTGCCGATATGGATAACGACGGCGATTTCGATCTTATAACCACTGCCGTTTCAGCACCTGTGCGGTTATGGCGAAACAATCTTGAATCCGGCGACACCACATTTACCAGCATTGAAACAAATGCAGGTGTCAATGTTGGCGCTGCACAAATGCCAACGTGGGCTGATTTTAATAACGATGGCTTTGTGGATTTTTATATTTCCGTTTCCAATTCTGCAAGTTCGCCCGATGTGTTATACAAGAATAACGGTGATTATACGTTCACCAATGTTGCCGAACAAGCGGGGGTTAATCATCAGGTGAGCGGCATTCTTGAACAAGCAACGCATTGGGGAGATTTTAACCGCGATGGTTTTTCCGATTTGTTCATCAGTAATTTGCAATCCACCGGTCCAAGTTTCTTTCATAAAAATAATGGAAACGGAACATTTTCTGAAATTGCTTCGTCGCTTGGTTTCAACGGCGGAGGACGCGGCGCGCAATGGTTCGATTTCAATAATGATGGATTTTGGGATTTCTGTTTTGCTCCCTACGCAGGTGGAACAACGCCAACACCGATTCAATTGTTCAAAAATAACGGAGATAATTCGTTCACCGAGATTGCGGCGCAAGCAGGTATTACCGATAATGTCATTTCGTGGGGAGTTACAACTGCGGACTATGATAATAATGGTTTCGAAGATATATTTGTAACGTGCGCAGGACAAAACGCAACATCTGTTCTCTACAAAAATAACGGCAACGGAACGTTCACCAAAGCAACTGCGGAAGTTGGCATCGGAAGTATTCAGCAGTTGTGCGCTGCTTGGGGCGATTTCAATAACGATGGCTGTATGGATTTGTATTCAACAGGGAGTTCAAGTTATGGCAATCATTTGTTCAAAAACAACGGTAATTCTTCAAACCATTGGTTGAAAATAAAACTTGTCGGAACGCAAAGTAATAAATCGGGAATCGGGGCGCAGATATCGGTAAAAATAGGAACGCTCCGTATGCTTCGCGAAATCAATTCCGGCAGCGGATATCGTTCGCAAAATATGCCTACGGCACATTTTGGTTTGAATAACTTTACTTCCGCAGATAGTATAATTGTGCAATGGCAATCGGGAACGGTTGATATTCTCTCATCGCTTTCCGCTAATCAGACATACGAAGTTGTTGAAGGCGGCTCTGTATTTGTCAATGAAAATGAAAACACTCCACCGTTGTTTTCTATTTCACAAAACTATCCCAATCCGTTTAATCCGACGACAACAATACGATTTGAAATTCCCGTAGGGGCAATTCATGAATTGTCCCTACAAACAACATTGAAAGTTTTCGACATTCTTGGAAGAGAAGTAACAACGTTACTCAACAACGAAGAACTCCAAGAAGGCGAACACGAAATAGAATTTGATGCGAGCAAACTTTCGAGCGGGATGTATTTTTATAGGTTGCAAGCGGGAAAGTTTTCGGAAACGAAGAAAATGTTGCTGATGAAGTAATGTGTAATTGAGTATTGAGAATTAAATGCAAAACCCTCAGTTTCCCAATCAGAAATTGAGGGTTTTTTAATTTTTTCTTTTTAACATTCGCCATTGGACTTGAAAATAATTATCCTTTTTTCTTTATTTTCTGTGAAAAAATTATGACAATTCTTGGAATCGAAACCTCGTGCGATGAAACTTCCGCCGCAGTTCTTATCAACGGAAGAATGAAATCGAATGTCATTTCATCACAATTTGTTCACTCAAAATATGGCGGTGTTGTTCCCGAACTTGCCTCACGCGCGCATATTCAACTTATTGTTCCCGTTGTGGAAAGCGCATTGTCCAAAGCGAACATTTCAAAATACGAACTTGAAGGAATCGCTGTAACGTTTGGTCCCGGATTAATGGGAGCATTGCTTGTGGGTGTGAATTTCGCCAAATCACTTTCATACGGATTGCGCATACCCTTTATTGGAGTGAATCATCTCGAAGCGCATATTTACTCGAATTTATTATCCGTTCGAAATCCTGCATATCCATTTCTTTGTCTCATCGTTTCGGGAGGACATACGATACTTGTTCTTGTAGAAAAACCATTGCAACATCATATTCTTGGAGAAACACTTGATGACGCCGCAGGGGAAGCATTTGATAAAGTTGCGAAAATGCTGAATCTCGGATATCCTGGAGGACATGCAATCGAGAATGCGGCAAAAGAAGGAAATCCCAATGCCATACAATTTCCCCGCGCAATGATGAATGAAGATTCGTTCGATTTTAGTTTCAGCGGATTGAAAACTGCAGTGTTGTATTACTTACGCGATAATCATTTTCTTACAAACGGAACACTCGAATCGTTGAGTGAAAAGGAACGGGCGGATATTTGTGCAAGTTTTCAAATAGCAGTAATTGATGTTTTGACAATGAAACTTCTTACTGCGGCAAGAAAGTTTAATGTGTGTTCTATTGCAATCGCAGGAGGAGTAAGCGCAAATTCAGAACTTCGTTCAAGACTTAAATCGCTTTGTAAAAGCAATTCGTTACAATTTCACATTCCTGAACTGCAATTCTGCACAGATAACGGCGCAATGATTGCAAAAGTGGGAGAAATGAAATTGCAACGCGGCATTCATTCGGAGTTTGATTTGGTTCCTGTTCCGAATTTACGCATTTCACAAGAGAAGCAATGAAGAAATTTTTTTCAACCTTACTTATTTGTATGGTGCTGCTTGTGCTTGGCGGCGTGTATATTATGTACGAAGCCATCATTGTTTCCAATAATTTTCCCGAAGGACAAAGTAAAATCGTTTTTATCAATAAAGGAATGAATTTCGATGACGTGCTTTCCTTGTTGGAAGTGAAGCATGTATTTCGCAGCAGATTTTATTTTGATATTATGATGCGTTTTTTCCCGGGAGAAAATCGTGTAATTGTTGGGAAATATAGTATTCCGAGCGGACTCTCAAATCGCGAATTGCTGGCATTGTTGCGAAGTGGAGGAGCAATAATTCCGGTGATTGTTACTATTCCCGAAGGAACGCGAATAACAACACAGGCGCGCATATTGAGCAACACGGTGGGAATAGATTCTGCGCGTTTTGCGTCACTTGCTTTTTCACGAACATTTCTTTCGAAATTCCATATAGAAGCACATTCCCTTGAAGGATATTTATTTCCTTCTACGTACGAACTAATGTGGCAAATGAATGAAGAAGAAATCATTGCGAAACAACTGAAAAAATTTCATTCAGTATTTTCAGAAGAAAAAAAATCACACGCAAAAAAATTTGGTTTAACAATGCACGAAGTTTTGACACTGGCATCCATTGTTGAAGGTGAAACGCATATTGATTCGGAACGCGCAGTAATTGCGGGAGTGTATCTCAATCGTTTAAAAAAAAATATGCCATTGCAAGCAGACCCGACGATACAATATATCTTGGAAAGGAAATCGCGCCGATTAACGTACCACGATTACAAAATCGAATCGCCGTTTAACACGTATCGCCATTATGGATTGCCACCGGGACCGGTTAATAATCCAGGAAAGAAATCAATTCTCGCTGTGCTGTTTCCGAGCAAGCACAACAAATTTTTTTTTGTTGCGAATGGAAGCGGAGGACATACGTTCACGACTAATTACGCAGACCATTTAGTTGCAGTTCGGATGTTAAGAAAACTATTGAAAGAACGAGAAGTAAAAAAAGAGAAAATGAATAGTGAATAAGGAATAAGGAAGAAAGAAATTTCTCTCTTTGCTAATCCTTCAAACTTTTGTAATTTTTGCCGCCAAAATTTAATATCTCTTTACACAAAACCATATCTCTCTATCAAGTTATTGATACTATTCTCTTTAGTCCAGGAACAGAATTTTTACCTCAAGAAATACATTTGGCATTTTATTTAAAGATTTTTATACCCTATGTTTAAGAAAGGCACGATCGAAGGTGTCGTTATTCGTGACATTCGCAAATTTATTGATGAGCGTGGTTGGCTTGCTGAAACATTTCGCATTGACGAAATGAAAGAAAGTATTCCCAACGCGGAACAATTTTTCCCCGTTATGAGTTACATATCCGTGACTCATCCCGATATTGCTCGCGGACCTCACGAACACGTTGAACAATCGGATTTGTTCGGGTTTATCGGTCCCTCGAATTTCAAAGTGTATTTGTGGGATAACAGAAAAAACTCCCCGACATATAATAACAAAATGGTGGTGTACGCTGGAGAAGATTCACCGAAATCTGTATTGATTCCTCCTGGAGTTGTTCACGCTTATAAAAATGTAGGCGGAAAACTTGGAATGGTTACAAACTATCCCAATAAACTTTTTGCGGGAAACGGAAAGAAAGAAACAGTGGATGAAATTCGCCACGAAGATGACGCGAATACAATTTATAAACTTGATTGAAGAAGTTCATAGTTATCTGTTATTAGTTCATAGAAATAAAATTCCGAATACGATTAACAAATAACAAATGACGAATATACTTATTACCGGCGGTGCGGGGTTTATCGGCTCCAATTTTGTAAAATGGATGTTGCAAAAATATCCTGCATACACTATTGTGAATCTGGATAAATTGACCTATGCCGGAAATTTAGAAAATCTTGAAGATGTAGAAGACAATCCGCGATATCATTTTGAAAAAGGTGATATTTGCGATGCCCCTTTTGTAGAAGGATTGATGGTAAAATATTCCATTGATGCAATTGTAAATTTTGCTGCAGAGTCTCACGTAGATAGAAGTATTTTGAGCGCATCGGAATTTGTTCGCACCAATGTTTTAGGAACGCAAGTATTACTCGACATAGCAAAAAAATATTCTGTCGAAAAATTTTTACAAGTTTCTACTGACGAAGTTTATGGTTCATTAGGAGAAAGCGGAAAGTTCACAGAAAACACTTCACTGCATCCCAACTCGCCATATTCAGCAAGTAAAACAAGTTCTGATATGTTTGCATTAGCATATCAACACACATTTAATATTCCTGTCGTTGTAACGCGATGTTCTAATAATTATGGTGCATATCAATTTCCGGAAAAACTTATTCCACTGATGATAATCAATGCGTTGAATGATAAACCACTTCCTGTCTATGGAAAAGGAACAAACGTACGCGATTGGTTGCACGTGAACGACCATTGCTCGGCGCTCGATGTTGTGTTGCACGATGGTGTTGTCGGAGAAGTGTATAACATTGGCGGTAATAACGAATGGAAAAATATTGATATCGTTAAACTCATTTTGAAAAATTTAGAAAAACCCGAATCGCTCATTACGTTTGTAAAAGATAGACCGGGGCATGATTTACGTTACGCAATTGATGCAACGAAAATAAAAAAAGAACTTGGTTGGTCTCCGCAACATACTTTTGAAACAGGATTGCAAGGAACAATTGAGTGGTACTTGTCTCACGAACGTTGGTGGAAGCGAATCCTTTCTGGCGAATACAAAAACTATTACATACAACAATACGCAAACAGATGAGTGTAAAAAATATTCTCATACTTTTTCTTTTCTCAACTTCAGTTCTCTTTTCCCAATTTACCGATGAAAAGAAACATTCGTTTCTTGAGAAAAAAGAATTTTCTTTTCCGCAACAAACGCAAGTTGGTTTACCAATGGAAGATGTCATTGATACAAAAACTTATATTGTAGGACCATCCGATGTAATAAGTGTAAATGTTTGGATTAGTCCGCCGATGAGTTTCAATTTAACAGTTACACCGGAAGGAACGCTTATCATTCCAACTGTTGGCGAAGTAAAAGTTTCTGATTTAACGCTTGAAGAAGCAAAGAAAAATGTTACTTCGGAGATTCGAAGAAAATATATTATAGGAGAAATCACCGTTACACTTGTAACGCCGCGCCCGATTGTTGTAACGATTAGCGGTTGGGTATTGAATCCCGGAACCTATCAAGCATATTCGATTAACCGAGTTGATAAAGTAATTCAGGAAGCAAATAGCATAGCAGACATAAAGCAAGAAGCAGAATTGAGACGAATAGATAAAGAGCAATCAACACGCAATATTGTTTTGAAACGAAAAGATGGAACGCAAACACGAGTAGATTTACCAAAGTTTTATGCAATAAAAAACAATACATCGAATCCATATTTACGCGAAGGAGATGTCATCGTTGTTCCAAGAAAAGATAAAACAAAAAACGTTGTTGCCATTTACGGCGAAGTAAATACACCGGGACGATATGAATATGTCGAAGGTGATAGCATTCACGATTTGATTGAAATTGCACACGGTTTTACACCGCGCGCGTTGCTTGATAGTATTGAGTTTTCTCGTTTGGATTTTGAAGGGAAAACGTTGGAAACGCGAGTGTTTACTTCCAATGAAATAATGATTAAGCAGAAAGATTTTTTACTTCAACCCGGAGACAGAGTTGTTGTGAAACCGAAAGTAGAACTTCGGGAAGATTATTTTGTTACCATTACCGGCGAAGTCCGTTATCCTGGAACTTATCCTATTACGAAAGACAGAACAAAACTCAGCGGTATGATCGAAATTGCCGGAGGATTCACTGAGTTTGCATCGTTAAAAACAGCGGAATTGATTCGTCGTTCTGTTCAACAGGAAGAGATAGAATTGGATAGATTGTTAAGCCAGCGTGGAAATGTTTCCGTGGAAGATAGTTCATATTATGTCGTGGAAACAAATTTGCGAATAAAGAAGGAAGCAGTGACCGTAAATTTTGAAGAACTATTTCTTCGAAAAGATAAATCGAAGGATGTTTTATTGAAGTCGGAGGATGTGATTAACATTCCGAGTATTAATTATTTTATTTATGTCTTTGGACAGGTTGAATCTCCGGGGAATGTAGAATTTCTTACAGGAAAAAGTGTTGAATATTATATAGAGAAAGCAGGTGGATTTACTGAAAACGCACGTGAGGGAGATATCAGAATTATAAAAGCCAAATCAAAGCAGTGGCTTGAACCCGATGAAACCGTTATAGAAGAAGGTGACTATATTTGGATTCCAAAGGTTCCGGAACGTTCGTTTGCGTATTATGCTACAATCGCAAGCCAAGTTGCGAGTGTGTTGAGTGTGGTAATTGGCATTGCTGTCGTAATTTCAAACATTAAATAATGTCATTTAACCAATAGTGAGAAATTCTTTTTTAGTTTTTGGAAGCCCACGGATAGAAGAAGATGAAATACAAGAAGTTGTATCTTCACTTCGTTCTGGCTGGATTGGAACTGGGCCAAAAGTGAGTAAGTTCGAAGAAATGTTTGCGGAATATGTCGCTGCAAAATACGCAATCGCTGTATCATCTTGTACTGCTGCACTCCACCTTGCAATGGTAGTTTCTGATGTTACTGAAGGAGATGAAGTCATTACCACGCCTATGACGTTTTGTGCAACTGCAAACTCTGTGATTCACACAACGGCAACCCCTGTATTTGCGGATATTAATCGGAAATCAATGTGTATAGATCCGATAGAAATTAGAAAAAAAATCACAGAGAAAACTAAGGCCATTATTCCAGTCCATTTTGCAGGAAGAGCATGTGAGATGAACGAAATTGAAGAGATAGCCAGAAATTCTAAGGCGCTTATCATAAACGATGCAGCACATTCAATCGAAACAGAATATGGTGGTAAAAAAATTTGTAATGTCGGTGCGATGACAGCATATAGTTTTTACGCTACAAAGAATATCGTTACAGGAGAAGGCGGAATGATTACCACTGAGGATAAGGATCTTGCAGACAGACTTAAAATTTTTGCACTTCACGGAATGACAAAGGATGCTTGGAAACGATTTTCTGACTCAGGATATAAACACTATGAAGTTATTTATCCTGGTTTCAAATATAATATGATGGATATACAAGCATCACTTGGTATTCACCAATTGAAGCGAATTGAGGATTACTCTAAACGACGCAAAGAGATATGGGAAATATATAATCAATCGTTCCACGATTTACCTGTTTTTCTCCCATCCCCAGTTGAACCCAATACACGGCATGCATTCCATCTTTACACCCTTTTACTCGATACAGATAAATTGCGTATCACTCGAGATGATTTTATGAATTTAATGCAGAAGGAAAATATCGGTTGTGGAGTTCATTACACCGCGTTGCATTTGCATCCGTATTATCGTGAACGATTTGGTTATCAGCGAGGAGATTTTCCAAACACTGAGTTTGTAGCAGATAGGACAATATCAATTCCACTTTCTCCAAAATTAACTCATGACGATGTTAACGATGTTGTTACTGCCGTCCGCAAAATATTGCTTCATAATGTCCGCGAATAGTTAAATGCTTACTGAAGACAAAATATTCGAAACAAAGAACACAGATTTTTTTGACTTCCTTGTACTTATGGTGAAGTGGAAAAAGTTTCTTTTACTTATTACTGCAAGCGTTTTTGTTGTATCGTATCTTTTTATTTATTTTTTTATTCAAGAAGAATTCGAAGCGAAATCAGTAATTATTCCCAGCGATAATCAACAGATCAGCGGGCTTTCTTCTTTGATGAAGAATTTGGGAAACTTGCCCTTAGGATTGAAAGGAAATTCTGCTTCAGCCGAAATAGATATGTACACAACGATTCTTAATAGCCGTTCTACACTCGAAGATATCATAAGGAAATTTGATTTGCAAAAGGACTACGATCCGGAGAGTATGGAAAAAACTGTGAAGGCATTTAAAAAATCAATCAAGACAGAAGTTACAGATGAAAACGCGTATGAAATTACGGTGAACGCATATTCGCCAGAAAAGGCAGTTGATATTTCCAATTATATTCTTGAACTTATTAACAAACGTGAAATTGCACTCAACGTTGCAAAATCGAAAAACAATCGAATGTTTCTCGAAGAACGGTATAATGAGATGAAAGAAAACCTTCGCCTTGCAGAAGATTCAATGTCGGTATATCAGCAAGAAACAGGAATGTTTGAAGCAAAAGAACAAACAAAACTTATTATCAACGCGTATTCAATTATCGAATCCGAACTGACGGCAAAGCAAATTGAATTATCAATCGTAGAAAAGACATTCTCTGAAAATTCCTCCCAAGTGCAAAACTTACGAACAACAGTTGTTGAGTTTCAAAAGAAATTAAATGAAATGAAGACAGGAGAAAATGGGGAGAATGTAATTTTGGCGTTAAATACATTGCCGCTAAAAGCAAAAGCGTATCTACGTCATTACCGTAATGTAGAAATTTATTCTAAAATTCTTGAATTCCTTGTTCCAATGTATGAGCAAGCGCGATTCGAAGAACAAAAAAATGTTCCTGTTCTTCAAATAGTTGATGCTCCGGTAAAACCGGAAAAAAAATCATATCCTCCCCGCGTCCTCTTTAGTTTATTGATTGCGTTTGGAAGTCTTATTATATCGTTTTTTTATGTTTTATATCAGGAGAATGAAGAATTGCAAAAGTCAAAAAAACTAAATTATATTTTTGACAATATCTCGCGATGGAAATAGTATTGATTGCGTAGAGAAAATTTATTCACTTCATTATTCTTTCTTTATGCAATTAGTTTCACACTTGATTTCTTTTTTTGAAAACGATATAAATTATTGGAAGAAACGTGTACGCAATTATGGTAAACGTTCTGTGCTGAATATTGCGCATACAGAAGAAGAATACGAAATTGTTACTCAGAAACAGAAAGACGAGATTTACCCATTGTTTAAAAGCCAATTAAATGGAACAGAAAGAACAGTTCTTGATTTTGGATGTGGTCCTGGGCGATTCACGAATGATTTAGCTTCAATGATACAAGGAAAAGCAATTGGTGTTGATCCGATTGCGGAAATACTTTCGTTTGCTTCGAACAATGCTGATGTTAGTTACAAAGTGATGGACGAAGGAAAAATTCCTCTTGATGATTGTAGCGCTGATATCGTGTGGTGCTGTTTAGTGCTCGGTGGAATAAAAAATAAAATATTGAAACACACGGTAAAAGAAATAAACCGTGTTCTGAACAAGCACGGTCTTCTTTTTTTAATAGAAAATACAAGTGAAAAACCAAGCGGAAAACATTGGGTTTTTCGAAGTGTTGCAGAATACCAAAATTATTTTTCTATGTTTGAACTTTCGCCCTTGCATAACTATGATGATGTTGGTGAGAGAATTTCTATACTTGCAGGGAGAAAGTGAAAAAGTTTGAACTCTCTCGCTATTACAACTTTTTGATTTACTGGCTTATCAACCCAGAAATTAATCGAGCGTTAAAGATATATGCAAAAGGAATATTAGTTGATATCGGATGCGGTGAAAAACCATAT